>Ga0129308_1000065_pt1 | contig 189867 bp, 180 predicted proteins | sample L827metagenome_FD_94440 | JGI IMG/M metagenome (GOLD analysis project Ga0129308, IMG submission 94440) | Ring-tailed lemur group fecal microbial communities from Wisconsin, USA - L827 metagenome | ecosystem: Host-associated > Mammals > Digestive system > Large intestine > Fecal | place: USA...
CAAGATGAGATATCCCTCACATAAGTGAGTAAGATCCCTTGAAGACTACAAGGTAGATAGGGCAGAGGTGGAAGTACAGTAATGTATGGAGCTGACTGTTACTAATCGATCGAGGGCTTGACCCAATAGAACGAAAGTTCATTACAAATCGGATTATCTGTATGAAGTTTTGAAGGTACAATACCTTTTAATGGCCCAGTGGCTCAGTTGGTTAGAGCGCCGCCCTGTCACGGCGGAGGTCGAGAGTTCGAGTCTCTTCTGGGTCGTTCGTAAAGCGGACGACAGTCGCTTTTTCGTATATGGGATCTTAGCTCAGCTGGGAGAGCATCTGCCTTACAAGCAGAGGGTCATAGGTTCGAGCCCTATAGGTCCCATTTGTTTTGATTTTGCAAAACAGTGCCGATGTGGCTCAATTGGCAGAGCAGCTGATTTGTAATCAGCAGGTTATCGGTTCGAGTCCGATCATCGGCTTCACAATTTCATATTGAATTTGTGTATGGGCAGATTCCCGAGTGGCCAAAGGGGACAGACTGTAAATCTGCTGCAAATTGCTTCGGTGGTTCGAATCCACCTCTGCCCATTCTTCTATTTTAATAGGAGTAACAAAATATCGCGGGATGGAGCAGTCTGGAAGCTCGTCGGGCTCATAACCCGAAGGTCATAGGTTCAAATCCTATTCCCGCAACTCGGAGATATCAAATGATATTTCTATGAACTTTAGTTCATTGCCCAGTTAGCTCAGTTGGTAGAGCAGAGGACTGAAAATCCTCGTGTCTCTGGTTCGATTCCGGAACTGGGCATGCAACAAAATAATATATGGGATATTAGCTCAGTTGGTAGAGCACTTGACTTTTAATCAAGTTGTCCGGGGTTCGAATCCCCGATGTCTCATTAATGAAAAATAGCGGTAAACTTGAAGAAATCAAGGTTTTCCGCTATTTTTGCGTGTATATGAAAGTAAGGAAATTTTGTGTGCCCTATTTTGATAGAGCAGCGAGAGTTTTATTATTCTAACAGTTTTGCAATGTTGATACTTAAATCGTTATATATGCCGACAGAAATATCCTGATTGAATAGGAATATAGCGGGAGCGGCATCTTCCTCATAACGGTATACGGTGGTGCGTTCCTTTTCAGGGTCCACAATCCAGTATTCACGGACGCCTGCGTTTTCGTATTTGCCGCTTTTGATAAGATAGTCCATCCTGCGGCTTGAGGGTGATACCACTTCGATGATAAAATCCGGTGCACCGTTGCAGCCTTTGTCTGTGAGAGTGGACTTGTTGCAAATAACGCTGATATCCGGTTCAACGTATGTTTTATCATCTTTATTTAAAAAGACTGCAAATGGGGCAGGATAGACTTTACATGAACCATGATTCTTTTTAATATAGTTGCGAATTTCTGCTGATAGATTCATTACAATTTCCTGGTGGATTCTGTTTGGCGGAGCCATATCAAAAATTTGTCCATCAATCAACTCTGCTCGCTGTCCCTCTGGCAGGGCGTAGATGTAATCGGTTGTGTAGTTGTCGGATTTTGGAAATGGCATAGAGAGCCTCCTTTTTAGGTGTTGCTATTATAATAGCATAAAATATGTGTTACCATCAATACGTGCTGAATATACTTTGACGGCAGCTTTTCCAATTAACTGTACATTTCTGTGCATGGGATTTCGGGAGAGCAGGTAAAGAAAGAATATGGTTTTGCAATGCGGTAAGAGAAATGATAATATAGAATAGTGAGAGGAATGGCGAAATATTAATTATAGTTGCTAAAGATAGAAGAAAAAATAATGTTACTTTAAGGGGGAAAAATCAGATGGACAACTTACTTTTTCGCATAAAAAAAAATGTTTCCAAAGTAATGATAGGAAAAGAACATGTGACAGAGCTGCTTTTAGCAGCGCTTGCGGCAGGCGGACACGTACTGTTAGAGGACGTGCCGGGCACCGGAAAGACGGTGCTGGCAAGGGCATTGGCAAAATCCATGGATTTGCAGTTTTCCAGGGTGCAGTTTACGCCGGATTTATTACCCAGCGATGTGACGGGATTGTCTTTTTTTAATCAGGAGAAGGGAAAATTTGAATTTAAAGAAGGTCCGGTGTTTACCAATCTTTTGCTGGCAGACGAAATCAACCGTGCAACCCCCAGAACCCAGTCCAGCCTGCTTGAGTGTATGGCGGAGGGACAGGTAACGGTAGATGGGACGACCAGAAAGCTGGAAAATCCGTTTTTTGTGATTGCCACCCAGAACCCGGTGGAAACACTGGGCTGCTTTCCTTTGCCGGAAGCTCAGATGGACCGTTTTTTAATGAAAATCACAATGGGAGACATGACGGCGGAAGAGGAAAGGGCAATGTTAGACCGCTATATTCATGCGGAGCCCCTGCAGAATTTGGAGGCAGTCTGTACATTAGAAGAGATTGCAAAATTGCAGAAGATGTGCAGGGAAGTGTATGTCCATGAGGATTTGCGGGATTATATAGTAAATCTGGTACAGGCGACAAGAGGAAATGCAGGGGCAGTGACGGCGGGAGTCAGCCCCAGAGGAACACTTGCATTGCTGCGTGCAGCTCAGGGATACGCCATGGTGCAGGGACGTGATTTTGTAGTGCCGGAGGACATTAAGGAAGTGGCAGTTTATGTGCTGGCACACCGTTTATTGACGGAATATGGCAGTGAGCAGGAGAAAATGCAGACGGTAGAACGGTTACTGCAGAGCATTCCGGTGCCTACCGAGAACTGGGAGAAACCATGATTAGTGTATTTTTAGCGGGGCTTCTGGCTGTTTTCCTGGGCTGGACGTTTTATTACCGGAAGCATTGGGGAGACGCCCTTAAGGCGGAGCTTACTTTCGGACAGGACTTTTTATATGCGGGGGAGCAGACGTTTATTACGGAAAAAATAGAAAATACAAAAAGGATGCCTGTGCCGATTTTAGAAGCAGCGTTCCAGATACGAAAAGAGATTCAGTTTTTGGATTTGGAAAACACTGCAGTCAGCGATTTTACCTATAAACGGGACGTGTTTTCGGTGTTGGGAAATCAGCGCATTATCAGAAAGCTGCCGGTGGAGTGCAAAAAGAGAGGATATTATCAGATAGAAAAAGTGGATTTTACCACATATTCTCTGCTCCATACTTGGCTGTATACGATGGAACAGGCGGAAGAAAAATCGCTTTACGTGTATGCGAAGCGGACAGATGTTTCCGAACTGGCGCTTTGCTGCGAAAAAATGCTGGGGGCAAGGCAATGCGCGAGACGGCTTTATGAAGACCCTTTTGCGTTTCGCGGTATCAGGGAGTATACCATCACAGACCCGATGAAAACCATTAACTGGAAAGCCAGTGCAAAATCCGGGGAGCTGATGGTGAATACCTTTGATTCGACCCTGACGGAGCGGGTTATGATTTATCTGAATGTGGCGGATGAGGGAATTATCAAGCATGGAAATCTGATAGAAGAGGGAATTTCCGTGGCGGCATCTCTGGCTCAGAAGCTGATAGGAAAGGGAATGGAGGTAGGACTTGCGCTGAATGCAGAGGGGGAAATTTTTCGTGTTTCCCCGGCGGGAGGCAGAGGACAGCTGACAGTCATAGAGCACATGTTAGCGGAACTGGACGCAAAAGATAAGGTTATTTCTTTTTCCGATATTTTGGCGGAAAAGCAGGAAGATACTATGCCTGTTTTTATTTCCAGAAATACGGATGGAGCAGACAGGGCAATCGCAGAATTTATCGGAAAGGAACAGGAGGGAATCTGGGTGGTGCCCGTGACGGCAGCGGAGATTGCTGAAAACGAGGGAAAAGGCGTGTCGGTAGAGACAGGCAGTCATTTAAAGGTTTTGGTGAGAAAGGTGGCGGGGGCATGAGAAGGTGCATAAAAATAAGCGCAAAATATATACATACCATATTGCTGCTGGCAATTCTGATTCCCACCATTTATGCCTTGGCAGTCGAAGCCGAAGAGTATAACGGAACGATGCTCTATATTTTGGGGCTTCTTGTAGCAATTCCGGTGCTGATGACCGGAATTACGATAAAAAAATGGAAAAGCCTGTTTATCTATCTTCTGGTCAGTATCGTATCTGCAGCGGCAACCCTAAAGCTGGCGGTCTGGTGCGGCAAAGCAGTGCTGGGAAAGCTGGTGTGGGGCTATGTGCTGTTTTTAGCGGCAGAAATTTTCTGGGTAGTATTGGAGAATTTTTTGGAGAGAGCCAGTGCAGATAAAGATGCCAGACGGGGCGATACCTATAGTCCGGACTGGAAACCCAGAGAGGGAGTGCTTGAAAAGCCCCGGTATGGAGTATTGCTTCTTTTTGTGGCGTCATATCTGGTGGGAATAGGTTTTTCGAATCCGGCTCTCTGCAATCAGGCGTTGGGAAGCGCGGTACTATATCTTTTTCTGGCGGCGGTTTATTCTTATGTGGAGCGGACAGAAGAATATTTATCACTGCATAAAAGGGTCTGCAACCTTCCGTCAAAACGGATTTATGGAATTGGCGGCGGAATGCTGGCAGCGGCGTTTACGGTTATCGCGTTGTTTGTGCTGGCAGCGGCGTTTACGGGGAAATACAGGCAGTATACAAATGTGCGGGACTGGGAGGTTTTGTCAGAAATAAATATAGAGCAGTTTATGCCGGAGGAGACGGCGCAGACCGGAGAAGGCGGCGATATGATGGAACTGCTTCAGGCGGAAAACGAGGAGGCAGAACCAATGCCCTATTGGGTTGAGATGATTTTCCGAATTTTGGCGGGAATCATTATGCTGGGTTTTCTGGCGGCTGTGTTACAGGCAATCCGTATGATTTTTAAGCAGTTCCGGGAGAACTATGAGGAAAATGGAGATATTGTGGAGGAATTGAAGGAGAACGGGGAAAAAACAGAGCGGCTTGGAAAGAAGAAGCGGGAGCAGCATTTTCGCTCGCAGCGGGAACAGGTTCGATATCAGTACCGCCGCTTTATCCGAAAACACCGCAAGGGTAAGCCGGGGGCATATGAGACGCCGTATGAGATAGAGACACTGGCAGAAGTGGCGGAGAGTGAAGAAGGGAAGGCAATGCACCGGATATATGAGGAAGCGAGATATGGGCAGGAAAGCTGATATACCGGAAGTATGAGGAAGTGAGATATGGGCAGGAAAGCTGATGAACAGGAGGAATTTAGATTGGAAAATCCGTGGCGGGAGATAAAACTCAGCGATTATGAAAAGCACATGAAATTAGACAGCGTAGCTCAACTGCAGGCGTTAAATGAAATTATGAAACAGCAGTTTCAAAGTTACTCCGTCAAGAAAATAATGATATTGGGCATCGCAGGAGGGAATGGTTTAGAGCATATTGATAAGAGCAAGGTGGAAAAAGTATATGGAGTAGACATTAATCCGGCTTACCTGGAAGAATGCGGCAAACGTTACATGGATTTATCAGGAATTTTGGAATTGATTTGTACGGATTTATTGCAGGGAAACCGAATTTTGCCCCATGCGGATTTGCTGGTGGCGGATTTACTGATTGAGTATATAGGATATGCGTGTTTTCAAAAAGTTGTCGAAGCGGTGAAGCCCACATATGTGTCCTGCGTGATACAAATTAATGTGGATGAAACGTTTGTTTCTGATTCTCCATATCTGCATGCTTTTGAACGGTTAGATGAAGTTCACCACCAGATGGAAGAAAATACGCTGTGGGAGATGATGAAGAAAATTGGTTATGAACAGGAGAAGGTAAGTGCGAAATTGCTGCCGAATGGGAAAAAATTAGTGCGGATGGATTTTAAACAGTGAATCATTGCGATTTGCTGTTTTTTTTTATGCGCAGACCCGTGCAGAGGAAATATGCCGCTAAAGCGGCGCACGGGTCGCGCAGCGAGTAGGGAGAAAAATCTTCCCTACTCGATTGGGGTAAATTTCAATGGGAGAATGTATTTTTTATAAAAGGAAAGTTCTGCCAGGCGGCAGCCTGTTTAGAAAAAGATTGACACGGATAGAAATTAAGAATACAATATATTTAGTAATACTAAATATAAAACAGAAGGTTTTAGAACATTTGTTTTTTAGCTTAAATAAGCGCAGTACCAAATGAACTATGAGATAGTAAAAATTGAAAAAAGTATCAGAGACGAGAGGGAAACATGAATGAAAAATATGTGCGCCAGATGAAAAAGGGAGTGCTGGATATGCTGGTTTTAAAGCTGTTAGAAGGAGATGAAAAATACGGCTACCAGCTGATTACGGAAATGAAAGAAAAGAGCAGCGGGACATTTTTGCTGAAGGAAGGTACGCTCTATCCCATTTTGTACCGTCTGGAGGACGAGGGATATGTGGAAAGCAAATGGAGCGAACCGGAGGGAAAGCAGATAGCAAGAAAATATTACATGATTACAGAGCAGGGCAGGAGGGCATTAGAGGAAATCGCTGCCGTCTGGAAACAGATAAATGAGGGAGCGGCACAGATTATGGAAGAGTGATATGCAGACAGTGAAGCAGACAAACAGGGTGAAACAGGAAACATAAATTTTGCGGTGGAAAAAGCACGAGGTTTAAAAGGTAGAAATAGTAGAGAGGGGACGGTTATATGACGTCAGAAAAATATGTAAAGGCAATTATAAAAAAAGTAAAATGCGGAAGAGAAAAGCGGCGGGAAATCCGACAGCAGCTGCTATCTGATATTTCGATAGCCTTAGAGCAGGGAGAGACATTAGAAGAAATTATAGGGGAAATGGGCTCTGTGCAGGAAGTGGCGGATGAATTTAATGATAATCTATCGGAAGCAGAACATAAAAAATATTCCAGGGACAGGTTTATCAAAATTGCGGGAATTGCTGCAGTGATACTGATTTTGGTCATAGCGGCAATCGGCTGGTTTCTTCCAAAGCCTGCGGAAGTGGGAAAAAGCGGTGTGTTTCAACCGTCTGTGGTAGAGGAAGAGATAAAAGCGGTGGTGCAGGAATTGAATGCGCAGGATTATGAGGCATTGCAGGCGAGAGGGACAGAAGCGATGAAGCCTTATCTCACGGCGCAAATAATGGAGGCGGCAAAACAACAGATTGCTGCTGACTGGGGAGAATGCAGGTCCTTTGGAACGGTGTATATGGCAGAGGTTTCACAGATGGGAAAACATTCCGTGGTGGGAGAGGTGACCGTTACCTATGAAAATGTAAGTGCGACCTTTCGAATTAGTTTTGACGAGGACATGAAGCTGGCGGGGCTTTATATGAGATAAAAAGTGACAGGGGGAAAATAAAATGACGGCGGAAACTATTATCGGTCTGGTGATTGTACTTATTTGCGCACTGCCTTTTATTGTCATGGGTATTGTTCAGATGAAAAGCAAGAAGCCGGTGGGATTTTGGTCAGGGAAAGAGCCTCCGGCGAAGGATGAGGTCACTGATGTTTTGGCGTATAACAAAAAACACGGAGTTATGTGGATTATTTATGGACTGGGTGCGCCTGCGTCCTGGCTTGTGGGGGCGCTTTTCGGAGGCGGCGTGGCTTTTGCTGCTGCGGTGTGCGCAGAGGTAGTTGGCGGGATTGCGGTGATGATTTGGTATCATAATTATCTGGATAGGAAATATGTGAAAAAGTAGGAATGGAGGAATCACATTATGGTTTTTTGGATTGCTATGTTAATTTGTATTTTATTGATACCGCTTCTTATGTTAGGGATTGGTTCCTGGTGGAAAGAACATCCGCCGAAAAGCATAAATGCCGTTTATGGTTACCGGACAACCATGTCCATGAAAAATGAGGACACCTGGAAATTTGCACATAACTATTTTGGAAAGTTATGGAGGAGGCTTGGTCTTGTAATGCTTCCTGTGTCGGTGCTGGCAATCCTGCCTTTTTTACGGGCAGGAGAGGATATGGTGGGAACGGTGGGAGGCGTTATTGCTGCGATACAGTGTGCGGTGTTGATTATTTCCATCTTTCCGACAGAAGCAGCGCTGCGGAAAAATTTTGATAAAAACGGGAAAAGAAAATAGCAGGAAATACTTGACCTTCGCCTTAGGTGAAGGTCTATTTTAATACTAGAGAAGTTTATTGACATACCAAAAGGAGAAAAATATGTACAGTATTAAAGAGACCGCAGAAAAAATAGGAATCGAACCAAATACCCTTCGTTTTTACGAAAAGAAAAAACTTATTACACCAAAGCGTTCGGAAAACAATTATAGAGAATACACGACGGAAGATATCCATAGACTGCAGTTGATTGTGCTTTATCGGAAAATGGGATTTTCTATAGAGGCAATTCAAAGACTGCTGGCAGAAAGCGGAGGTAGGGGAGAAAAATTAGGGCAGTTTGTAAGGCAGTTTGAGTTACTGAATGCACATATTCATGCGCTGGCGGAGATAAGGGAGACTTTGGCAATCAGTTTAGAGGAAATGTTAAATGATACCTACGAGGAAGAAACAGGGATAGAGCGAATGGCGGCTGCGTCAAGGCGAATGGAAGAGAGGGAGCAATGGGATGATGTATGGGATTTCGACCATTGGGCAAAACATTATGATGAAGATATCCGGGTGCAGGGGGAAGGACTTCCTTTTTATCAAAGTTATGATGAAGTGCTTTCTTATGTGGCAGAACAGGTCGAACTGCCGGGCTGTATCGTGGAAATAGGGATAGGAACAGGAAATTTGGCGAGAGAGATTTTAACAAGGGGGAAAGCAGAATATTATGGTGTAGACCAGTCCATCAATATGCTGGTGGAATGTAAAAAGAAATGTCCACAGGTACAACTGCGAAAGGGAACATTTTTGCAGCTGCCGTTTGGAGACCATTTTTGTGATACCGTTGTGACCTCCTATGCGTTTCATCATTGCGATGAAACAGAGAAAAGATATGCTTTGCAGGAAATGAAGCGTGTGCTGAAAAGTCGTGGAACAGTTGTGATTGCGGACCTGATGTTTGAGAACGGCAAGGCGAGGGAGGAATTTGAAGAGAAATGTTCTGAGGCAGAAAAAGAGGAATTATTGGATGAATATTTCGGAAATGTGGATGAAATCGAAGAACAGTTCCTGGCGATGGGATATACTTGTGAAAAAAAGCAGATAGATAAACTTATTTGGGTAATAACTGCAAAAAAATAGTTGACGTATCCTCTCTAAACCAGTATTATTTATAGGTGGAACTTAGCACATCAACGTGCTAAAGTAAAAGAAAACTGCGCCTGCATGGTTTTAAATAAAAACAACGGATAAAAATTTGCAGGCATTGGAAAGGACTTAGTACAGCAATGGAAATGGAGATGGAATTTTTACGGAAGCTGCCCACACCCCAGGAGTTAAAGGAGCAGTTCCCGGTAAGTGCAGAGATTGCCGCCGTAAAGGCGGAGCGCGACGAAGAGATACGAAGCATTTTTGAAGGGAAAGAGGACAAGCTGATTTTAGTTATCGGACCTTGTTCCGCAGATAATGAGGACGCGGTAATTGATTATATTTCGAGGCTGCGGGGCGTACAGGAGAAGGTGCAGGAGAAAATTTTTATTATCCCCCGCATTTATACCAACAAGCCGAGAACCATCGGCGTAGGCTATAAAGGAATGCTGCACCAGCCCGACCCGGAGAAAGAGTCGGATATGCTGAAAGGCATTATCGCTATCCGCCAGCTTCACAAGCGGGCGGTGGAAGAAACCGGATTTACCTGTGCAGATGAAATGCTTTATCCGGAAAATCACAGATACCTTTCAGACCTGCTTTCCTATGTGGCAGTGGGCGCCCGTTCCGTGGAAAACCAGCAGCACAGGCTTACCGCCAGCGGCGTAGGGATTCCCGTGGGAATGAAGAATCCTACAGGGGGAGATATTTCCGTGATGATGAATTCCATCATTGCGGCACAGCACAGTCACACCTATTTATACCGGGGCTGGGAAGTCAAAACCCAGGGAAATCCTTACACCCATGCGATTTTACGAGGGTATGTGGATAAATTCGGAAGGAATATCCCCAATTATCATTATGAAGATTTGCAGAATCTGCTGGAGCATTACGAAGAGGCAAACTCCGGCAGTGGAAAACCGTTAGCGAATCCGGCGGTGATTGTGGACACGAATCATTCTAATTCCGGTAAAAAATTTGAGGAGCAGATTCGTATCAGCAAGGACATTATGCACAGCTGTAAGGTTTCGGAGGATGTGCATAAACTGGTGAAGGGGCTGATGATTGAGAGCTACATTGAGGACGGCAGCCAGAAGGTCAGCGAGCATTGCTATGGAAAATCCATCACCGACCCATGCTTAGGCTGGGAGAAAACGGAGCGTCTGATTTACGAACTGGCGGAGCTGTGGTAGAATATTTTCAGGCAGGGAAAAAGCAGAGCAGCTGGTTTATGAACCGGAAGAGCTTCGGCAGAGATTTTTGGAAAAAATGAGGAACGGAACATGTACCGTATTTTTATAGTGGAAGATGATGAGATTATTGCAAGAACGGTAAAAAGGCATCTGGAAAGCTGGGATTATGAGGTGGCGGCTGCCGCTGACTTTTCCAATGTAATGCAGGAGTTTTTGCAGTTTTCCCCGCAGCTGGTTTTGATGGACATTAAGCTTCCTTTTTATAATGGTTACCACTGGTGCACGGAAATCCGAAAAGTCTCCAAGGTTCCGGTGATTTTTGTTTCCTCTGCGTCAGATAATATGAATATTGTCATGGCGGTCAATATGGGCGGCGATGATTTTATTGCTAAGCCCTTTGATTTGGATGTGCTGACGGTGAAAATCCAGGCTATGCTGCGGCGCAGCTATGATTTTATGGGACAGAGCACAGTGTTAGAGCACCGGGGAGCCATGCTGAATCTGACGGAGGCAACCCTGACTTACCGGCAGGAGAAAATTGAACTGACGAAAAATGATTTGCGGATTTTACAGGTATTGATGGAGAATAAACAAAAGGTGGTATCGAGGGATACGCTGATGACGAAGCTCTGGGAGAGCGACAGTTACGTGGATGAAAATACCCTTTCCGTCAATGTGAACCGCCTGCGGAAAAAATTAGAGGCAGTGGGCTTAGAGGACTTTATTCTCACAAAGAAAGGGATAGGATACCGTATCGGATGAAATTTATCATTTCTTATCTAAAATATAACTTAAAATGGGTGTTAGCCTTTTTACTTTGTGAGGGTATCATGGTAATGCTTATGGCGCTGAATGAAAATCCGGCGCAGGAAATTTTATATGCGGCAGCAGTGAGCGTTTTTGCATTGCTGCTGGTTTTTCTTTGGGATATGGTACATCAGTGGAAACATTACCGCAGGCTGCGGGAGCTGGAGTATTCCGTATCCTATTCGTTGGAGCACATGCCGAGGGCGGAGGGCATCATGGAAGAGGAATACGGGAAACTGCTTCGGCTTGCCTTTGAGGAAAAGGTGCACAAGGAAAACGAACTGTTAGGCAGGCAGAAAGAGCTGCGGGAATATTATGCCATGTGGGTACACCAGATTAAGACGCCGATTTCTGCATTGCGGCTGCTGTTGCAGGAGAAAAATGAGACAGGAGGGCAGAATGAGGAACTAGAAGAGCTTTTTTGCATTGAACAGTATGTGGAGATGGCGCTTTCGTATGTGCGTCTGGAGTCGGAAACCAATGATTTTGTGGTGGAGCAGGTGAAGCTAGATGGTGTTATCCGGGGAGCAATCCGCAAATATGCCCGTATGTTTATCCATAAAAAAATTAATCTGGAATATCAGGGGACAGAGCTTTTGGCTTTGACGGACGAAAAATGGATTTCCTTTGTGGTGGAGCAGATTTTATCCAACGCCGTTAAGTATACGGCGAAGGGGAAAATATCAATTTTTTTTGAGGGAGAGGGTACGCAGACATTGTCTCTGGTGATTGCGGATACGGGAATCGGCATTAAAGCGGAGGATTTGCCACGGATTTGCGAGAAAGGGTACACGGGCTACAACGGTCACGCGGACAAACGTTCCACGGGAATCGGGCTCTATCTGTGCAGCCGGATTTTGAAAAAATTAGGGCACAGTCTTACCATCACTTCTAAGGAAGGAGAGGGAACGCAGGTTTCCATCGGCTTCGCGGTAAAGCAGGGAGAACCTGCTTCGTAGAAAAACAGGTTTCCTATTGAGAGAAAACGGGTTTCTTATTCAAAGAAAAGCCAGTTTTCTATTCGTAGAGGTAAGAGCAGCTTTCCCGCTCTATCAGGCGGCAGGGCAGCTCTAAACGCACATTTTCTTCGTGCTGTTTGTTTTTCCGGTCTAGCAGCAGCGTAAGGGCAAGGTGGCTCATCTCCTTTTTGGGAATGTGGATGGTGGTGAGCATGGGGGAGGTATACTGGGAGTCGTGTATATTGTCGATGGAGATGACAGAGGGCAGGTAGCCCTTTTTTTTGTGCCCCTTTAGCGCCTGCAGGACGCCTAAGGCGGTGCTGTCGTTGGCACAGAAAATGGCGGTGGGGTGATTTGAGTCTGCGATAATGGACTGCATAACGGAAAAACCTTCCTCCTGGGTCTGGCTGGTGGGATGGATATTGGCATAGTTTAAAGGCAGTCTGTGGTCTAAAAGCGCCTGATAATATCCGATGTAGCGCGCCTCATAGGTGCAGTCGCCGATATAAGCGATATTTTTGTGTCCCAGGGAAATGAGATATTCCATGGCTTTCTGGGCGGCGGTTGTCCCGTTGCAGACTACCTCGTCATATTCGTAATCGGTTGGGTTGCGGTCAATTCCGGCAATGCAGGAATAACGCTTTTTTAGAATGCTTATCATGTCGGAGGGGCATTTTCCCAAAATAATGAGTCCGGTGTTTTCTTTCCGGGAAATGCGGGAGGGACTTATGGCGGGAGCGGGGGCGGCGACTTTCAGGCTGGACTGGTAGGGAATGTGCTGGCCTTCTTCAGAGGAATGCGCCAGATTTAAAATATCCACCGGGTGGAGGACTTCCCCTAAGAGGCAGCCGGAGGAAAGGAGTTCCTCTTTCAGGTGTTGGAACAGTTCTAAGAAAAAGACATCTTTATTCAGGGAATCAAAACGGGTCAGGAAGATGTCCACTGTGTAGGGGGCGGCGGCTTCAGAGAGCCCAAGGCGGAGGTTTCTTGCGGTGGTGTTGGGAGTGTAGTTTAGTTTGGCGGCTGCTGCCCAGATTCGTTCTTCTAAGTCAGGATTGTTGCAGCGGTGACCGGGGTGGTTTAATACGCGGGATACGGTGGAGATGGAGGTGTTTGTTAGTTTGGCGATTTCTTTTAGTGACATATGATAAATTCCTTTCTGTGGGTGAAAACGTTTGCAAAATGGCGAGGCTTGTGGCGGATTCGGGTGACAAAAGGGGGCTGGGGGTAAGGGTATGGGGCGGATTGCACAAAGCAGGCTTTGTTTTTGTTCCGATGTCCGGAGATAAGATGTTCTAAGAAATCTGCTGCCGGGGGGAATGGGGGAGGGACGTAAACGGTCCAAAGGCGCCTTCCCTGGCGCCGTTGGACCTCGCCCAGCCGTCCGTGGCTGGGCGTTACTGGGAGCATAGCAGATTTCTAAGAACATCTAATCTCCTCCCATAGTCACAAAAACAGAGCCTGCTTTGTGCAATCCGCCAATATCGGTTATCGACCAGCCTCTTTTGTCACCCGAATCCGCTGCGATGCTACGGAGGGGGCGTTGTGGGGATTAATTGGGATTTAGGGGCTTTCTCTACCCGGAAAATATTTGGTTGGGGTAAAGCGGGGGGAATAAAACGGGGGTATATAGTTTTAGAAAAATATGATTTAAGGGTAACATAAATGGGGGAACATTGCAAGAGAAAACGTTTGCAGATTTTGAGGTTCTATTGGAAAAAGGGACATTGTAAAATAAGTGCAGTGTTTGAAAAAGATATGTGATATGAGATGGAGGTTCTTATGAAAAGAATGAGAAAATGGATGTTGCTGGTGAGTTGTGTTTTGGCGTTGGCGGGGCTGACGGGATGTGGTAAGGAGGAGTCGGCGACGGAGATACATGTGGGGTATTTTAATAATGTGACGCATCCGCAGGCTTTATTGATGAAAGCGGAGGGGAGTTTGCAGGAGCGTGTGGGAGATGATGTGACGGTGGACTGGACAGCGTTTAATGCGGGGCCGGCGGAAGTGGAGGCTTTGTTTGCGGGGGATATTGATATCGGTTACATTGGACCGGTTCCGGCTATCAGTGCGAATGTGAAGTCCCAGGGGGATGTGGTGATTTTGTCCGGGGCGACGAAGGGCGGCGCGGTGCTGGTTACCGGAAAGGATTCGGGGATTGGCAGCGTGAAGGATTTGGCGGGAAAGACGGTTGCGATTCCTCAGATTGGAAATACGCAGCATTTATGCCTGCTGGCTCTTTTGGAGGAGAATGGATTGAAGCCTGTGACAGAGGGCGGTGACGTGACGGTGACGGCTGTGGCGAATGCGGATGTGGGCAACATGATGGAGCGCGGTGATATTGATGCGGCGCTGGTGCCGGAGCCATGGGGAGCTACCCTTTTAGAACAGGGCGCACAGCTGCTGCTGGACTATGATGGGATTTATATGGACGGAACTTATGATGTGGCGGTTGTGGTTGTAAGGAAAGATTTTTTAGAGGCGAATCCGGAGTTAGTGGAGGCTTTTCTGGAGGAACATGAGGCGGCAACGGAAAAAATAGAGCAGGATAAGGAAAACGTGCTGCAGACCATCAATGGGGAGCTGCAGAATGCTACAGGGAAGTCCCTGAGCGATTCGATTATTGCGGAGGCGTTTGAACGGATTCAGGTGTCAACGGAGCTGAATAAAGAGTCTGTTATGGGATTTGCGGCAATCAGCCAGGAAGAGGAATTTATTAAAGAAGCGCCGGCGGAAGAAAGTTTGTTTACCGAGTAGGCACTCTGTGGAGGTTCAGGGAAAGAAGTTTGTTGGCGGGGCAAAAACGCTGCGAGGGAGGAAGCGGTATGTCGTTGGAATTAAAAAATGTCAGTATGCAGTTTAGCAACAGCGAAAATGCAACGTTAAATGAAATCAGTCTCAGCGTGGAGCCGGGAGAGTTTGTCTGTATTGTGGGCGCTTCCGGCTGCGGAAAAAGCACTTTGCTGAATCTGATTGCGGGGCTTTTAAAGCCTACGGACGGGGAGATTTTGCTGGATGGAAAAAAGATAACGGGGCCGGGGGCAGACCGGACGGTGATGTTTCAGGAGCACGGTCTGTATCCATGGCTGAATGTGATTGACAATGTGAAATTCGGTATGAAGTTAGCGGGAGTTCCGAAGGAAGTGCAGGAGGAGCGGGCGGTACATTATTTAAAAATGGTGAATCTGCTGGAATACCGGAATTATCCGATTCATCAGATATCCGGCGGAATGCGTCAGCGGACGGCGTTAGCAAGAGCGCTGACGATGGATTCTTCGGTGCTTTTGATGGACGAGCCTTTTTCTGCGCTGGATAAACAGACCTCCAATAAACTTCGGGAGGAATTGCAGAGAATCTGGATGGAGACAAAACGAACCATTTTATTTATTACCCACAGTGTGGAGGAAGCGGTTTATCTGGGAGACCGTGTGGTGGTGCTGTCTGCCGATGCAAAGAAGAAGCCCCATATTATGGAAATCGGGCTGCAGCGTCCGCGGCATGTGTATTCGCCGGAGTTTGTAGAACTGCGTCATCAGATTTTAGAAGAAATCAGAGGGGAGGCAATTTAGGTGAGTATCGTGATATTCCTATGTCTGCTGATTGGAATCTGGCAGATTTTTTACTGGATTGGCGTGGATGTATTTGCGGTGTTTAAGCCCTATGCAGTGCCCTCCCCTCTGGGAGTGGGACAGCGCTTTATCGAGCTTTGCAGCGACGGGACGCTGTGGGAGGCGGTTGGAAACTCGCTGCTCCGGGGCGTGGCGGGGTATGCCATTGCCATTCTTATCGGAGTAGCGGTGGGACTTTTGATAAACCACTTCAAATATTTGCAGAAAAATTTAAAACCCATTATTCTGGGAATACAGACGCTGCCGAGTGTCTGCTGGGTGCCCTTTTCTATTTTATGGTTTGGACTGTCTACCCAGGCGATTCTGTTTGTGGTGGTGATGGGCTCGGCGTTCAGCATTGCGATTTCTGTGGATAATGCCATTAAGAATATCCAGCCGATTTATATTAAGGCGGCGCTTACCATGGGAGCAGGGAAGCGTCAGCTTTACCGGTATGTTATTTTTCCGGCGAGCCTGCCGGAGCTGGTTTCCGGCTTAAAACAGGGCTGGTCCTTTGCCTGGAGAGCGCTGATGGCGGGAGAGGTTATGACAACCTCCGTTGGTCTGGGACAGACGCTGATTATGGGCAGGGACCTGGCGGATATCAACCAGGTCATGTTAGTGATGGTAGTGATTATTGTTGTGGGTATTTTGATTGATAAGTTCATTTTTTCTGTCATTGAGAAACGGCTGCTGATGAAACGGGGGCTGTGGGAGGGACAGCAGGAGTGAATTCAATCTTACAAAAGTGTAAGAAATCACAGGGAAATGTAAGTTTATTCGATAGCTTACATTTCCCTGTTTTGTTATACTGTGTACAGTTCGAGAAAGAGCAAAACATAAATTTGTGATTAGCAAACAGGAGGCGGCAGTATGAAACATATTTTTGGAAAAACAAAGACTGCGGAGAGGATTGGTATTTTATGGTGATAAGTTTATGAGAGGAAAAAGGGCAGTCCTGTGGGCTGCAGTTACAGGTATTATACTGGTGCATTTTATAAGGAAAGGAAGGGCAGTAAGAAATGGCAATTTTAGAGGTAAACAATTTAAAAAAAATATATACCACACGCTTCGGCGGTCATCAGGTGCAGGCATTGTCTGACATCAATTTCTCCGTGGAAGAGGGGGAGTATGTGGCAATTATGGGGGAGTCAGGTTCCGGGAAAACGACGCTGCTTAATATTTTAGCGGCGCTGGATAAGCCCACCAGCGGTACGGTGCTTTTGAATGGAAAAAATATTGTGGCGATTAAGGAAAAGGAGCTGGCGGCATTCCGCAGGGACAATCTGGGATTTATTTTTCAGGATTTCAACCTGCTGGATAACTTTTCGATAAAGGATAATATTCTGCTGCCTCTGGTGTTAGAGCAGGTACCGCCGAAGGAAATGGAGCCGAGGCTTATGCCGATTGCAAAACAGCTGGGGATAGGGGAGCTTCTGGCGAAATACCCTTACGAGGTGTCAGGCGGACAGAAGCAGAGGGCGGCAGTGGCGCGGGCGCTGATTACGAAGCCGCAGCTGGTTCTGGGAGATGAACCCACAGGGGCGTTGGATTCCAAGGCGACGGACGGACTGCTTCGGCTGTTCCATGAGATAAACACCCAGGGGCAGACGATTTTAATGGTAACCCACAGCATAAAAGCGGCGAGTCATGCCAACCGGATTTTGTTTATCAAGGACGGCGAGGTGTTCCACCAGCTGTACCGTGGAAATCTCTCCAATGAAGAGCTTTATGCGAAGATTTCGGATACCTTAACGATTTTAACGACGGGTGGTGAAAAGAATGAATAGCCTTTATCGGAAACTGGCGTTTACCAATATGAAAAATAACAGGCAGTTTTATCTGCCCTATCTTTTGACAGGAATGCTGTCCGTCATGATGTTTTATTCTATGCGTGCCATGCAGGGAAACAGCGGGCTTGACAATGTGCGTGGCTCTGCGGATTTAAAGATGATTTTATCACTGGGGCTGGTGGTCATCGGTATTTTTGTATGTATCTTATTATTTTATACCAACAGCTTTATCATGAAGCGGCGGAAAAAGGAACTGGGGGTTTACAATATCCTCGGCATGGAGAAAAAGCATATTGCAAGGGTTTTATTTTGGGAAACACTGACCACCTTTGTCTTGTCCGTGGGCGGAGGACTGGTATTTGGAATTGCATTTAATAAAATGCTGACGATGCTGCTTTATCGTATGACGGGGCTTTCCGAGAGCATTCCGTTTTATATTTCCGGCTGGGGCTGTGCGCAGACCGTGGAATTATTCGGGCTGATTTATCTGGCAACGCTGTTTTATAATTTTATGCAGGTAAAGCTGGCAAATCCCATGGAGCTGTTAAGGAGCGGCAATACCGGGGAGCGGGAGCCGAAAACGAAGCTGCTTCTTGCCATTTTGGGTGTAATATGCCTTGCGGCGGGATATTATATTGCCATTACTACAGAGGATATCATGGGCGTCTTAAGTCTGTTCTTTGTGGCTGTGCTGCTGGTTATTGTGGGAACTTACGCATTGTTTATAGCGGGAAGTATTGCTTTTTTAAAGCTGTTGCGCAGCAATAAGAATTATTATTACCAGACGAAGCATTTTACTACCGTTTCCGGTATGATTTACCGCATGAAGCAAAATGCGGTGGGGCTTGCAAATATCTGTATTTTATCCACGATGGTACTGGTTATGGTTTCCACCACGGTCAGCATGTATGTGGGCGTGGGGGATTCGATAGAGATGAACTATGCAGGGGATGTGGTGGTAAGCCTGAATTATCACGGGGTGCCGGATGAGAAAACCAGGAGTGCAGCTCTTGATGAGGTAAAGGGCAGTATTCGGGAATCCGGAAGAGTGATTACCAATATCAAAGGCACGGCAAGTATCAGCACGGCTGTGGTGAGAGAGGGGAATGAGCTTTCGATTGTGCGTGATGAGATGTTACAGTCTTCGGAAATAGGAATGGCGGCAATTCTCACCAAAGCGGATTATGAGGCATTAGAAGAAACCACGCTGCAGGAGTTTGGAGAGGATGAGATAGTGGTGGCGGCGTCCCCTGTCTATGGAGAGGACAGTTTGGTTTTTCTCGGAACAGAATACCGGGTAGCGGAAAATAGAAAGCTGGCTAATGCGGATGCGATGTACAGCTCCCTGCTTCCCGGCGGTGTTATCTATCTGGTGGTTTCTGATGATGAGGCGCTGGCGGTTCTTTATGAAAAAATGGCGGCTTTCTATGAGAAGAATCCGGAGGAGGGCAGCTGCAGTGTTGCCTATGAGATGGCGGTTGATATGGATGGAACCGCAGAAGAGAAAAAAGACTGTGCATGGAATATTCGGGAGAGAATGAGTAGTCTTACAGACAGTGGTGCAGCAGGATTTTTAAATGTAAGCGGATACGGCGTAAGGTCAAAACAGGAAGGCTATGAGGATTACATGACGCTGAATGGCAGCTTCTTTTTCCTGGGACTGTTTTTGGGATTGATGTTTTTGCTGGTGACAGTGCTGATTATGTATTATAAACAAATTTCCGAGGGATATGAGGATAAGGAACGTTTTGCCATTATGGAAAAGGTGGGAATGAGCAGCAAAGAGGTAAAGGCTGCCATCGGTTCCCAGGTACGGACCGTGTTTTTCCTGCCCATTGTGATGGCAGCCATCCATTTAGCGGCGGCATTTCCTATGCTCAGCAGGCTGCTTGCTATGTTAAGTCTGTATAACAAGTCATTGTTTGCCCTCTGCCTGTTAGCGACGCTGCTGGTGTTTGGTGTGATTTACTTTATCGTATTCAAAGTGACCTCTAAAACCTATTACCGGATTGTAGGGGAGCAGTTTTAGGAAAACTTATTTGTTTTTTTCAGATAAAAGCTCCTGGATAAATTGTTCGATTTCATCCACACAGGCGCCGCAGACAGTTCCGGCGCTGGTAGCCTCCTGGACTTCCTCTAAGGTAACGGCGCCGGCGTCTACAGCGTCTTTAATCATACCCCGTGTGGTATTGGTGCAGGGACAGATAATTTCATCTAAATCCATAATAAAAAACCTCCTTTTCGGACAGCATGTGCCGAAAGAGAGGTTTTTATTCATAAGAAAAGCAGACAACGGGAATCGAACCCGCCTCCTCAGCTTGGGAAGCTGATATACTACCGATGTACTATGTCTGCAATAATTTTATAAAACTATTATACTCCAAGAAAAAAAGATTGCAACAAAAATTTTTTTATTTTAAGATAAAAATATAAAAACAGGTTGTTTGCCTGAATGAAGAAAAATCAGAATCATAAAAATAAAACAGGCGCCTTGCCTGTAAAAAAGGAGAATACAGATGAAATATCCGAACTATTTACCGGAGCACGGAACCATAGGATTTGCAGCACCTTCCTTCGGCTGTAATATAGAGCCGTACCGCAGCGCATTTGACAATGCTCAGAAGAAATTCAGGGAGCGGGGACATGAGCTGGATTTAGGTCCGAACTGCTATGAGGGCTGCGGAATCGGTATCAGCAATACGCCGAAGGCGTGTGGAGAAGAGCTGACAGAGTACTATTGCAGCGGGAAAAATGATGTTCTGATTTCCTGCGGCGGCGGGGAGCTGATGTGTGAAATTTTAGATTATGTGGATTTTGAGAAAATCAGGCAGGCGGAGCCTAAGTGGTATATGGGATTTTCGGATAATACGAATATGACCTTTCTGTTAGCAACCCTTTGCGATACAGCGTCGATATACGGTCCCTGCGCGGCAGCCTTTGGCATGGAGCCCTGGCATGAGAGCTTAGAGGACGCATATCAGCTTCTTAAGGGAACGAAGCATACCATTCGCGGATATGAGCTTTGGGAAAAAGAGGGCATAAAGGACGAAGAACATCCGCTTGCGCCTTACCATGTGACGGAGAAAAAAGAACTGCGGATTTACCGTCCGGGAGAAACAGAAGCGGCGCCGGAGGCGGAAGTGCGGATGGAGGGCAGGCTTTTAGGAGGCTGTATGGACTGCCTGGTGAATCTTTTGGGGACGAAGTACGATAAGGTGACGGAGTTCTCTGAGAAGTACAGGGAGGAAGGCATTGTCTGGTTTTTGGAGGCATGTGATTTGAACGTGATGGGAATCCGCCGTGCGGTTTGGCAGATGAAGCATGCCGGATGGTTTTCTAATGTAAAAGGCTTTGTGATTGGCAGACCGTTAGCCTTTGGACAGGAGTTGATGGGGTTAGATGCGTATCATGCGGTGGTGGATTTGCTGGCAGAATTGCAGGTGCCTGTGATTATGGACGCTGATATTGGACATCTGCCGCCGATGATGCCGTTAATCTGCGGCAGTTACGCCTGTGTAACTGCAAGAGGAAATGATATTGCGATTGAAATGAGCCGATAGTTGTAAAGAAGAAAAACCAGATATTGGTGAAAATGAAAAAAGCCCTGCGGGTAAGGAAGTGATGAGTTCCCTTTCCGCAGGGCTTGTGCTTTATAATACAACGTTCACGTTATCCCCAATTCCGGTATTGGGAACTCCGGTGGAAGGAGTCAGAGAAGCAGTATCGATGCCGGAGCTGGCGGCATTTTGCTGCTGCTGTTTTAACAGAGAGGCTCTTTTTTCTTCGATGTCTAAGACTTCGCTGCGCTTCTCCACCCGTTTTGCGTAGGAGGTAATCCGCTGCATATAGTCGGAGTCCTTGGAAAACAGCTTTTCAAATTTGGAAATATCGGCGTTGGCGAATAATTCGGTCCGGCTCGTCAAGGTGCCGTTGCTGTTTACGGTAATGCCGATTTTGTCTAATTCCTTTTCGTATTCCGCGGAAAGCTTTTTGATACTCTTATAGGTCTGCTGCATTCTCCTGTCATCGGAGGAGCCGGAGGAACTCAACAGGTTGTTGTAGGTATCAATAAATGCGGAAACGCTGTTGCGGATATTGGTGGAATGGTCATCGTCATAGGTAAAAGAGCCGAGACCTTTGATAGCGCGGCGCAGTGCATGGGCATCTGCCTGGGACAGCGCATTGCTGCTGTACTGTTTTCTGGAAGTCGAGGTTCTTGCGTCTGTATTTCCGGTATAAAACCGTCTCATATAATAGGTAGAACTGAGAGATTCTCCTGTTCCTGCGAAAGCTGTACTAAAAACAGTAGCCATAATTTATCCTCCGTTGGTATGTATAAACATTTCGATAGAGCTTTATATATGTTTCGGCTAAAAATGGCATATAATTAACCATAGAAATGGAAAATACTTTGTGCTATACTAAAGCAAAATGACACAAGGAGGAAAAGGAATGGAGGCAATTATCTGGATCGCGCTTATTATTATATTTGCAGCAGTTGAGATAGCGACTGTGGGGCTGACTTCTATCTGGTTTGCGGGAGGGGCGATTGTGGCGCTGCTCTGCTGTGCCATAGGGCTTGGCGCAGGCTGGCAGTTTGCAGTATTTGTAGTGGTGTCCCTGGTATTACTGTTTTTCACCAGACCGTGGGCGTTAAAATATTTTAAACCCCATCTGGTGCGGACGAATTATGAGGAAAATATCGGTCAGAATGTCTGCATTACGGAGACAGTGGATAATATAAAGGGAACCGGAACGGCGGTTTTAAAGGGACAGGAATGGACGGCGCGCGCCTGGGAAGAGGGAAAAATTTTTGAGGCAGGCACCATCGTGAAGGTAAAAGAAATCCGCGGCGTTACTTTATATGTGACAGAAAGCGAGACAATGCCGCAGCAGGAAGAGTGCAGAATGCAGCAGGAGCAGTAAATGCAGGCGTTGCAGGAAGAGTGCAGCAGGAAGGATAGATAGGGCAGGGAAGAGAAATGACAGAACATCAGGGACAGACAAAAAAGATAGGAATGGTATTTGAAGGAGGGGCAAACCGCACGGTTTTTTCCTGCGGCGTGATGGATGCGTTTTTAGAGGAAAACATTATGCCCGATTATTATGTGGGCGTTTCTGCCGGGATTGCTTTTGGAATATCCTATCTTTCGAAACAGAAAGGCAGAAATTTAGAGGTGATAGAGAAATATCTGCCGGATAAACGGTATATGGGAATGCGGCATCTGCTTGATCGTAAGAAACGGACGTTTTATAATGTCAGCTTTGTATTTGAAGAAGTTCCCAATGAGCTGGTGCCTTTTGATTATGACGCTTTCGAGGCGTTTCCCGGTACGGTGGAGGCGGTAGTGACTAATATCCATACGGGAAAAACGGAGTATCTGGAAGTGCCGCGGGGAAAAGATATGCGGGATACGATACTGGCAAGCTGTTCCCTTCCGGTGCTGTTCCAGCCGGTGAAAATCGGCAGGCGCTATTATTTAGACGGAGGGCTTTCGGATTCCATTCCGTTTCACCGTGCGTTAGAGCAGGGCTGCGATAAAGTGGTGGTGGTGCTGACCAGGGAGCGGGGATATGTGAAGAAGCCGGAGCGGGCGGAGCATATCACCAATAGCTTATACCGCAGATATCCGAAAATCGTGGAGGATTTAGAGCACCGCGCCGAGCGTTACAATGCGGACATGCAGGAACTTTTAGAACTGGAGAAGCAGGGAAAGGTATTTGTCATTGCGCCGGAGAGCACCTTTGGAGTGGGAAGAACCGAGACGGATACGGCGAAGCTGAGACGGCTTTATGACGAAGGATATCAGATTGGCGCAGAGCAGATGGAGGCGCTGAAAAGCTATTTGGAAAAATAGATGCCATAACAGGGAGGACATTATGAAAATCGTTTTTTTGGATGCAAAGACCATCGGTGAGGACATTGACCTTTCCGGTTATGATAAATTAGGGGAAGTGGTGAAATATGATTTTTCCACGCCGGAGCAGGCAAGGGAGCGGACGAGGGAGGCGGACGTTATCATCTTAAATAAGGTGGTGATAGACGAGAATTCTATCGGCGAGGCAGAGCATTTAAAGCTGGTCTGTGTAACCGCCACCGGAACCAATAATCTGGACAAATCCTATCTGGAAGAACGGGGCATTGCCTGGCGAAATGTAGCGGGCTATTCCACGGAAACGGTGGCGCAGCACACCTTCGCGCTTCTGTTTTATCTGTTGGAGCATTTGAATTACTATGATACTTATGTAAAATCGGAAAAATATGTGAATGATATTACCTTTACTCATTTTGATAAGGTGTTCCATGAGCTGAACGGAAAGCGGTGGGGCATTATCGGTTTGGGAGCCATTGGAAGGAGAGTGGCGGACATTGCGAAGCTGTTCGGCTGTCAGGTGAGCTACTATTCCACCTCCGGGAAAAATGACCAGCCCGGCTATGAGAGAGTGGACTTTGACACGCTGTTGGGGCAGTCGGATATTGTGTCGGTTCATGCGCCTTTGGATGAAAATACAGAGGGGCTGATGAACCGGGAGGCGTTTGGAAAGATGAAAGCCTCCGCCATCTTTTTGAATCTGGGAAGAGGGCCGATTGTGGTGGAAGAGGATTTGGCAGAGGCATTAGAGCAGGGCGTGATTGCGGCGGCGGGACTGGACGTGCTTTCTGTGGAGCCTATGAGCGAGGAGAACCCGCTGCGGAGAATCAAGGACAGCAGCCGTCTGCTGATTACACCTCATATTGCCTGGGCGAGCGTGGAGGCGCGGACGCGGCTGATGGGGATTATTGAGGGGCAGATACGGGAATTTTTTGGGATGAAATAATGGGAGAAGGCGGACAAGGTCTGCTTTCTCTTTTCTTTTTGGGGGTGGCTTCGGGGGTCAAAAGGCGGCTGGGGTAGTGAGGTGAGGCAGATTGCACAAAGGAGGCTCTGGTTTTGTTACGATGTACGGAGATAAGATATTCTAAGAAATCTGTGAGGGGGTTACGGAAGCGGGACGTGAACGGTACAAAGCTGCCCTCCATGGCAGCGTTGTACCTCGCCCAGCCGTCCGTGGCTGGGCGTCACTGGGTATAGAACAGATTTCTAAGAATATCTAATCTCCTCCCATAGTAACAAAACCAGAGCCTTCTTTGTACAATCTGCCGACATCAGTTACTAACAGCCTCTTTTGCCCCCCGAAGCCTTACGTGGGGAAGTTACCTTGTTTGGCTGGGGGAGAGGTGTCTGATTGGTAGTATATCGTATATGAAATAACTGGACTTTATACTTGGCTGTAGTCTGGTTATTGCGTGAATAATGTACTAGCTGGGGATGGAGCAGTCTAGTCCGCTGTGGAAGGAGAGGTTGCCGTATTCTGCCAGAAACTCCTGGATGCGCTTGTCCTGAATGGATTTTTCTTCGGTGGTGTGGAAGATGGCATACAGGTTTTTCAGGCGGGAGAGGTACAGGTGTTTTGCTTTGTCGTAGAGCTCAAAAAAGGTTTCGTTGGAGGAGCGGCTCTTGTCCCAGGGGTTGCGCCAGCGGGCGCGGCGGAGGTTGAAGGGGTCGGTGCGGAAAAAGAGGTAATTGCTGGGGAACAGCGGGGAAAACAGGGGGTAGCCTAAAAAGTACCGCTCGGTAAGTCTCACCATGGCTTTTTTCTGTCCGCTGTCGTCGTGGAGGATGTGCATTCCCAAACGCAGGGAAAAGATGCTGAGATACATGGTGGGCTTATAAATTCGCAGTTCGGGATAGGCGTAGCGGTAGGCGTAGTACAGCATTTTTGCTACGACTTTTTTTTGCTTTGTGGTAAGGACAACGGTGTCTGCGGAGTGAAATTCATAGGGCTTCCGGTGCAGTTTCATATTTAACAGGGAAGTGTCGATATCGGTCTCAAGGTAGGCGTGCCGGTGAAAATAATCGGCGCGTTTTTCTGTGTAATGGGTCATGGCATAAATATAGGGATGGCAGACGGTGTCTAAGGTATAGTGACCGAGAAAACCATAGAGATAGCTTTCTGCGATGGCGCGCTCATACGGGTCCTCAAAGGTGAGGGCGCATTTTAAAAGTCCCCGGAAAAAGGCTCCGGTTTCCCTGACATGGGCGATGGCGCCCAGATTGTGTCCCTCCAGCACATAGGAAGGGAGATAGTAGAAAAATAAATCCGGCCCCTGCTGGCCTAAGGAGTAGACGCTGCGGTTGGCGGAGAGATTTCTTTTTAACGTGCGTGTATGCTTTGGGGAATCACACCGGATGTCCCTGAATGCTTCTGTTCCGAAAATATAATGCGTTACAAATCCAGGCATAAAGAACTGCCTCCTTTTATTTAATAAAGAAAGAGATTGTTTTCACGGATATTATAACCACTTTTCCTGTCCTTGTTAAGTTTTGAGGTATATTTTTAAGAAAAAACTAATAACCATAAGATGAGATGGGAGGAAGCGGGTTTTTCAAATTAATATTACCGAAATATTTTGTGAACAAAAATCAAACAGAAGTATTTTAACATTGCCTTATTCATATGAGAGACGGTTTTCACGTGACAAGTAGTATTCAAAACCATGTTATGTAGATACAAGTATTCTGGAATGTAGTCGAGGAATAGACAAAAGTGTCGAAATGTATATTTTGAAGCGACAGAGAAACTGCTTTGCATATGTTAAAAAAATAACAGTTTATTTATACTTCTTAGTAATAAAAGAATGTAATGTGACCGAGATGGAGGGGAAGCATATGGCAAATTTAGCAATGTCAGTGGAGAGAAAGGCGTTTGGTTTAGCAGCGGATGTGGCATTAAAAAAGATAAAAAAGGACAGACAGAAAGGGCTGCTGCAGATTGTAGATTTGACAGAAGCCTTTATGGGAGATAATTTCAGCAAAGAGGCGTACGAGGGGGCAAGGGCGATGATTAACGACCCGGACAATAAGTGGATGCGCTATGTTGACCGGCTGTTAAATGAAACAGACCCTCATGTGGCAAAGATGACGGCGCTGAATCTGGGATTTCAGGCAGCGTTCTGCGGGACGAAAACCATCCGCAAAATGCGTGAGGTACACGATTGCAATATCCCATGGCTTATCTTAATGGACCCCACCAGTGCATGCAATCTGCATTGTACCGGGTGCTGGGCGGCGGAGTATGGAAATAAATTAAACCTTACATTTGAAGAATTAGACAGTATTGTGACTCAGGGAAAAGAATTGGGAATTTATTTCTATATGATGACCGGAGGAGAGCCCTTGGTGCGGAAGGCAGATATTATCCGTCTCTGCGAGAAGCATAACGAGTGCGCGTTCCACTGCTACACCAACGGAACTTTGGTGGACCAGGCGTTTTGTGATGAGATGAAGCGGGTGGGAAATCTTTCCTTATCCATCAGTTTAGAGGGCTTTGAGGACGCCAACGATTTCCGCCGGGGCAGCGGCGTCTATGAGAAGGTTATTCATGCCATGGATTTATTGCATGAAAATGGATTGATTTTTGGCAACAGCGTGTGCTATACTCGTAAAAACATGGATGCAGTAACCTCAGATGAATTTTTCGACCTGCTGATTGAGCACGGCAGCCGTTTCGCCTGGTATTTCCACCTCATGCCGGTGGGGATGAAGGCAACGCCGGAGCTGATGCCGACGAAGGAGCAGCGGGAATATATTTATCACAGGATTCGTGAGGTACGTGCCAAAGAAGGCGGCAAGGAAATCTTCGTGATGGATTTCCAGAATGACGGTGAGTTTGTGGGCGGCTGTATTGCAGGCGGAAGAAACTATTGTCATATCAATCCCAAGGGCGATGTGGAGCCCTGCGTATTTATCCATTATTCAGGAGCCAATATCAGGGAGAAGTCTCTGCTGGAGTGCTTAAAACAGCCTTTATTTATGGCTTACAGGGATAACCAGCCCTTTAACGACAATATGCTAAGACCCTGCCCGATGCTTGAAAATCCTGAAATCCTGCAGAGAATGGTGCACGAAACCGGAGCTCATTCCACCGACGTGGAGGAAATAGAGCCGGTAGAGCATTTGTGCGGAAAATGTGAGCAGTACGCCTGTGAATGGAAGGAAACCGCCGACAGACTTTGGAGTGAGCATCCGTATTATCAAAAAGGATATACGAATTTTAAAAAGAAATAAGAGGCGATTTTTATCAGTAAAAAACAAAAGCAGATTTTAAAATGGGTGGTGGTGGCTGTCCTGGTAGGAATTATTATCTATACCTTCCGGGATTCCGCAGGACCTATTTTAGAGCAGTTAAAAAAGACAACGCCGGCAGTGGTGGCTGGCATCTGCGTGATGACGATGGTCTATCATGTGGTGGAGGGGTTAATCACCATGGTACTGGCAAAACAGTACCAGCCGGAATTTACCTGGGGAATGGGAATCACGAATGCGCTGTACTGTTCCTTTTACCGTGTGGCTACACTGGGCAGCGGAGCCGGTGTAGCTGCTATTTATTATCTGAATGAGCATGGCGTGTCTTATGGACAGGCCTTTGGTTTGTATATGCTGCAGTATGCCTTTCATAAAATCAGCATTGCCTTGTTTTCCCTGGTGTTTTTCGCATTAAGCCGGGAGTATATGTGGCAGCATTTTGCGGACTATGGCGGACTTTTAGCGGCGGGCTACGGAATTACGGTGGTGATTACCTTAGGGCTGATTTTATTCTGCTGTTCCACCGGCTTCCACCGGCTTCTGTTTCTGGTGCTGGATTTTATTAACGGAAAGATGAAGCGCCGTTTTGACCCGTTGATTCGTCAGCTGAGGGAACAGTGCGGCATGATGGAAGAGTCCTCAAGGCATCTGCTGAAACGGAAATCCACGGTGGCGGGGGTCATTGGGTTAAACATGTTAAAGCTCTGTTTCTGGTATGCGATACCTTATCTGGTATTCCGGACAGAAAATCTGATTGCGCTCCATGAGGTGATGGCGGTGACCTCTCTGTCTGTGATGCTGGCGGCAGTGCTTCCGGCTCCGGCGGGAATTGGCTCCACGGAGTTTGTGTTTACCTCCCTTTTCTCGAAAATTGTGGGAACGGGAATGGCGGGTTCCGCCTCCTTGCTTTACCGCTTCGGAACCTTTGTGTTCCCGTTTTTAGTGGGGGCAGTCATCGTGGCAGCAAGGCATATCAAAGCAGGAAAAAAGCAAAAAGCGGTTGGATAGAAAAGGCAGCAGTCTTTGGCGATAGGGTCAAAGGCTGTTTTTTTAAGAAAACTTTAAGCAACAGGAAATTGACAAATCCGATAGAATTGGTAAAATTCATATGTAATGCTTGTAAAAGCTGTGTGGATGCATGAGGATATGAAAAAGAGCAGTTTCATATAAATTGGGTTATAAAAAGAGGAAAATATGAAAGTAAAATTATATTTTGACGAGGGAAATCTGGGAAGGCTGGCAGTCGCCATGGTTTTTGCCAGCCTGCTGTGTTTCTGGATAAGATTTCCGGTGTGGATGCTGTTAGGCTTCGGCGGGCTTTATTTTCTGATAAAGAGCCTAAGAATTGAGCTGAGCGAAAAACTGCCCTGGCTGTGGAGCACCATCATGATTGGAGGAAGCAGCGTTTTTTCGGCTTATCAGGTGCAGTATCTTTTATTGGACGCGGAGCTTCGGGCAAAGATTACGGACACGAAGATGCTGCAGAATGTCTTATGCTGCATGGTGATTTATCTTGCGGTACAGATTATTACCAACAATACAGGGCTGACCTGCATCATTTCCCATCTGGGTTTTATGATTCTGGCGGGGATTAATTATTTTGTCTATCTGTTTCGGGGAAACGAATTTATTTTCAGCGATTTGAAATCCATTTCCACAGGGCTGTCGGTGGCGGGAAATTATGAGTTCGTGTTAGACCAGCGTGCCGGGCATGTGATTTTGCTCAGTATCCTGTATGTGGCGTTTATCCGCAAGCTGCATGTCTCTTTCAAAAAAAGGATTTGGATGGGCGCTATCTGTCTTTCTCTTGTGGTTTTCTGCTGTGCGTATATCGGGCAGAAAACAGAAAATTATGTGACGGAGACCTGGGAACAGAAGGGCAGCTACCGCAACGGTTATATCTTAAACTTTATGCTGAGTATCCGGGACACCTTTGTGGGGGAGCCGGAGCATTATTCTGATGAGGCGGTGGCGGATTTAGAGGCGCGTTACAGCGAAGCCGGGGAAGCGGAGACAGCGGAGAATCCCACTATTATCGTGGTGATGAGCGAGTCTTATGCAGATTTGAGCGTGGTAGGAGAATTTTCCACCAACATGGAGGTGACGCCGTTTTATGATTCTCTGCAGGAAAATACGTTAAAGGGATATGCGCTGTCCTCGGTGTTCGGTGCAAAGACGCCCAACTCGGAGTGGGAATTTATGACGGGCAATTCCATGGCGTATCTGCCCGGCGGCTCGGTGGTATACCAGCAGTACATCAGCGATACGCCTACTTCCATTGTGTCAAACCTGAAAAATGAAGGTTATACCTGTGTGGCGATGCATCCTTATTATGAGACGGGCTGGAGCCGGAATGCGGTTTATCCTGACATGGGCTTTGATGAAATGTATTTTATGGATGATTTTGACAACACGGCGGTGCTGCGGGAATACATTACGGACCGGGAACTGTACGATAAGATTATTGAGCGGTTTGAGAGTAAGAAGGGGAATGAGGATTTATTCATTATGAGTATTTCCATGCAGAACCACGGCGGTTATACGGAGAAATACAGTAACTTTAAGGAGGAGGTGCGGATGCTTGGCGTGGACTATCCCGATGTAAACCAGTATTTGTCCCTGCTTCATGAGAGTGATAAGGCGTTGGAGTACCTGATTTCCTATTTTGAGCAGGTGGAGGAGCCGGTGGAAATTGTCTTTTTCGGCGACCATCAGCCCAGCCTGTCCTCTGGCTTTTATCCTTATCTGAATGGGAAAGGGCTTTCCGGGCTGACCTTAGAGGAATTGGAGGCATTGTATACCGTGCCCTTCTTTATCTGGACAAACTATGAGAGCGAGGCTTCCGAAATAGAGCTTACCAGCTTGAATTTTCTTTCCACCCTGGCGTTGGAGCGGGCGGGCTTAGAGCTTCCTGCCTACAATCAGTTTTTATCTGATATGATGGAGCGGATTCCTGCGGTGAATGCCAGAGGGTATTATTCGATATCCGAGGGGAAATTTAAGCATGTGGAGGACGCTTCGGGGGAGGACGCAGACTGGCTTTCCGATTATGAGATTCTTCAATATAATAATATGTTTGACGAGCGGGGAAGGAGCGGCGTGTTTTTCCCTTATCTGAAAGAATAAGCCATAAAAAGGCGGTACAGCTGATAAAAAGTGCAGCGGTACCGCTTTTTTTTCATTGAAACAACGGCAGAGATAGTATATAGTAAGGGTAATGTGCTGTTTGAAAAAGACAAGTATAGGGGAAAGGAGCAACAGGTCATGGAGATATATACGGCGTACGCCACAGATGAGGGAAATGTAAAGCCGGTCAATCAGGATGCGCTGCTGATAAAGTCTGCGCAGGCGGGGGACAAAAGGATTTTGCTGCTCTGTATCTGCGACGGTATGGGCGGTCTTTCCATGGGGGAGCGGGCAAGCGCCCATGTGATATACCGTTTTGCGGAGTGGTTTGAAAAGGGGCTGCCGGAGCTGTTGGAGGCGGAGAATCATGGGGAAGCGCTTAGAGAGCAGTGGGTGGAGCTGTTAGAGACGGCAAATGCCAGCCTGGCAAGGTTTGGCGCCGGTCAGGGAGTTCACCTTGGAACCACCTGCACGGCAATGCTGCTGATAGGGGACACCTATTATATCATCCATGTGGGGGACAGCCGGGCATATGAAATTACGGAGGAACTGCGGCAGCTCACCAATGATCAGACGGTGCTGGCAAGGGAGATTGCCATGGGGCGGGTAAAACCGGAGTTAGCGGAGGAGGATGCAAGAGGCAGCGTGCTGCTGCAGTGTGTGGGCGCCTCCAGGGAGATAGCGCCCCAGTTTTTAACCGGGACTGTACGGGCAAATGCGGTGTATATGCTTTGCAGCGACGGTTTCCGGCATAAGGTAACGCCCCAGGAGCTTTTGCAGGGATTTGCGCCGGAGGAAATGACGGAGGAACGGAAACTGGAGCGGCAGTGCAAATATTTTGTGGAGCTGAATAAATCCAGAAGCGAGCGGGATAACATCACGGTAATCGCGGCGAAGGTTTTACATTGAAGAATGCAAAGGGGCGTTCTTCTCATAAATGGTTGGTGCTGCCGGGGCGGCAGGTCTGAAAGAGTGAGAAAAAGAAATGTTAGAAAACGGAACAATTATAGATGGAAAATATAAGATTTTAAATAAAATCGGACAGGGCGGAATGAGCGTCGTTTATCTGGCGATGAATGAGAAAGCCAATAAACAGTGGGCAATCAAAGAGGTCCGCAAGGATGTGACGGAAAATTTTGAGGTCATTAAGCAGGGGCTGATTACGGAGACGGATTTGCTGAAAAATCTAAAGCACCCGAACCTGCCAAGCATTGTGGACGTGATTGACACGGAGGACACCTTTTTAATTGTTATGGATTATATTGAGGGGAATCCCTTAAGCGTCCTGTTAGAGGAAAACGGCGCCCAGCCTCAGAACGTAGTGGTGGATATTGCGCTGCAGCTCTGTGATGTGCTGTCGTATCTGCATACCAGGGAAAAGCCCATTATTTACCGGGACATGAAGCCTGCCAATGTGATGTTAAAGCCTAACGGCGAGGTGGTTCTGATTGATTTTGGCATTGCCAGGGAGTATAAGAGGCAGAATATTGCTGATACGGTCTGCTTGGGGACGCAGGGGTATGCGGCGCCGGAGCAGTTCGGCGGACAGGGGCAGACGGATGCGAGAACGGATATTTACTGCCTTGGGGCAACCCTTTACCATCTGCTGACGGGGCACAATCCCAGCGAGCCGCCCTATGAGATGTACCCAATCCGTTATTGGAATGAAAATTTTTCTTCCGGTTTAGAGGAAATTATTCTGACCTGCACCCAGAAAAATCCCATGGACCGGTACCAGAACTGTGAGGAGCTGCGGTATGCCTTGGAGCATTATATGGAGCTGGATGACGCCTATCGGAAATGGGAGCGCAGGCAGCTGCGGATTTTTGCAGTAATTTCCGGAATGGCAGCATTTTGCTTTGCGGCAGCTCTTGGCTTTCATGCGGCGGGCAACTCTTTAAAAAATGATAATTATGAAACCTACCTTTCCGAGGCGCTTGCCACCTCAACGGCAGAGAGCGCCATTTCCTATTACAGGGAGGCAATCTGCTTAGAGCCGGAGAAGGAGGAGGCCTATGCGGCATTGTTAGATAAAATGCTGGAGGATGATAATTTTACCGAGGAGGAATCCTATACCCTGCGGGAAGTTTTGCAGTATAAGACGGACAACAGCGGCAGCTGCGAGGAAAAACTGGCGGAAAATACGGCTGCCTACGAGGATTTTTCCTATCAGCTGGGACTGGCTTATTTTTATTCCTATGAGGAAAACGGGAACAAAAACAATGCGAAAAAATGGCTGAAAATTGCCTCCGAAGCCCAGTCCTTGGACGAAAGTAAGGTAGAGAGGGCAAAACGGCTGTTAAAGATTTCAGAATATTATCTGAAAATCGGTGTGCAGAGCAAATCGGGGGATGAGGCCACCTCCTACAAGGATTACTGGGAGGATTTAAAAAGCCTGTCTGAGGGAAATCTGGTGGAAATGGATAACGAGGTTACGGCGCTGATGATGTACAATGAAGCCGCTTACCAGATTGCCACCAATGCACAGAAATTTGCGGAGGCGGGAGTGGAAAAAGAGGAAATGTCCGCTATGTTAGAGCAGATTTTGGAGCATTTGGAGACGGATTTTTCCGTGGGAGAGGAAAACCGGCTGCGGATTGAAGAGTTGATGGAAAAGGTAAGGCGCAACGTGGAAGCGGCAGAGCGGGAGTTGGAAATCAATGCTTCGGTGCGGAGAGAAGAAGTGACAGAGGAAACGGAGGAGGCAGAAAATGATATTGTTGAGTAGTCAGATAAGCCTTTATTATAATTTGCGGAATCTGTTTTTGGCGCTTGGGATTGTTTTGGTGCTGGCGGGAATCGGCTATGGCGCGCATGTACATATGTTTGTTATTGTGCAGAAATATTTTGGGATTGAGAAGCGGCGTGAAATTGCGAAGCGCCGTGCAGCAGGCTACACAGGGCGCAGCAATACGGCAAGAACGCGTGGGCAGCATATGACAGGAAGAAGCGGCGGGATGTCTGCGGCGGGAAAAATTGACGTTTCCCATGTGCGGACGGAGAAAATGAAGCAGTCGGGAAGAATGGCTGCTGCGCCGGGAAGCGCGGGGCTGCTGTCGCGAGAGGGAACGGAGGTGTTGAGCCAGCCGGGAGGTGGAACGGCATTGCTGTCAGAAAACGGGGAGACGGTGGTATTATCACAGGAAGCGGGAACGACGGTGTTGCCGGAAAATGGAGAGACGGTGGTATTATCACAGGAAGATGCGGAAACATTGTCACAGGTCAGAGATACTGTTGTGCTTTCAGAGAACGAAAAAATGGCGGTATCATCACAGAATGGGGAAACGGTTGTGCTCTCACAGGAGGGCGGAGCAGATGTGGCTGCTTTACCGAAGCGTGCAGTGCTGTTGAATAAGCAGGAAATTATAGTGGTGCATGGGGAGGATATTTACTGAAAACTGCACGGGTAAAAGAGGAGTAGGAGATGCGGAGTTTTGTCTATGTGGGAGAAATCAATTCTCAGAGATTATTTTATTGCTCGGAGGATAAGCGGGCATATTTGGAAACAGTAGCGGGAGCGGCAAATTACAGAATGCTTCTTCCGGCATTTAGTGCAGCGGCAGGGGGAGTTGGCATGGCGTTTTTGCGCAGGATGGATATTTATGGAATATCTGTTCCTATGGGACCGTTTATTTTTCTTAGTATATTTGTTGGGAGTATAGCGGCATTTTTTCTGGTAAAGCAAACCCGAAAAACGGAAAATGCGGACCTGGGACGTTGGACATTTGTGGAGAAGCTGGATGCAGGGAGCATGAAAAAACTTTTATGGCAGTCGAAAAAGATGAGCCTTACTTATTTTCTGGCAAAAGTGATTATGTTGCTGCTGGTTATTTTTGCTCCGTTTGTGATTGAGGGGACGGGGAGCCTTTTTATGGTGGCATGTTATCCGGTATGCTGGATGTGTCTGGTGTATTTGCTGATATATTTTAATCCGATAAAGCGCAGAAAAGGGTTGAAAGGTTTTCGGGAATCATATCAATAAAAATGAAAGAAAAGAGGTGTCAGAAAAAAACTGGCATCTTTTTTTCTTTATTAAGATGTTTTTTTGAAAAATATTTGGAGTATTTTTTTCAAATTCCGGTAAAAAAACGAGGTGAAAAATATAGGAATAAAGTACTAAAAATGAGGCGCGGAAAGAAGAAAAAAATAAAAAAACTGGTTATTCATCCCATTTCCCGTGTCGTTCGTCGGAAAAATGAAAAATTTGAAAAATATGTGGTATAGTTATTTTCGTCGAAAGCATTCGTCAAAAATAATATTAAAAACAGAATGAGGAGGAACTCAAAATGGCATCAGCAGAAATCAAAGTAACGACTGCAACTTTAAAAACAAAACAGAATGAATTAAAAAGTCTGAATCAGAAATTCAGCAAACAGTTAGACAAAATGGATTCATCGGAGAAGGAACTGACTTCTATGTGGGAAGGTGACGCTTCTAAAACATTCCATAAGAGCTACACCACGGACACAAAGAAGATGCAGCAGCTTCATGCAGCGGTAGAACAGTACTGCGAGGCACTGACCACCATTATCAATCAGTATGAGAAGAGCGAGAGCAAAAACGTATCTATCGCAACAAAGCGTACTTATTAATTTCAGCAGCGAAAAAGAAAAGGAGAGTAGAAAATTATGGCAATGTCAGCATTAAAAGTAACACCGGCAAAATTAAATTCAAAGGCAACACAGTTTGGCGCAGACGCAAAAACGATGAAAGGCATCACCGACCAGATGTTTCAGCTTATTAAAAAGTTAAATGGAGATGTTTGGTCAGGTACAGCGGAAAAAGCTTACACAGACAGATTTAAACAGTTGGAAAATGACTGTGAGATGCTGGTAAAAATGATTCAGGAATTTTCAGATGACCTGAAAGATATCGCTGAGGAATATTCAAAGGCAGAGAAAGCAAACGAAGAGACAGCGAGGTCATTAAAGGTTAATGTTATCAGTTAATTAAGCTGGGATAACGGGAAAGGGGACAGGACGAAGAAAGCCTGTCCCTTATTTTAGAAAATGGACTTTTGTGGAATATCATACAAATTTAGGAAAATAGACCTAAAATTTAGTGACAAATGACAGAGGAAAGAGACACGAATATAGTGTATGATAGTAGTAGTATGCAATTTTGGAGTATATTTGTGGAGACAGGGAGAGGAAACCATAAGTATGAAGAGGACAGCGGTTATTTTACTTGCATTGATAAGTATGCTTACGATTTGCGGTTGCGGATTGTGGGGGAAAGAGGATGCGTGGGAACATATGGAACTGACACAGGAAGAAAAAGATTTGTTATGTAAATTGTATATAGATGAAGAAAAAATTAACCAGGGGGAACTGTTTTCTTATCAGGTGCGTACGGTGGAGCAGTACCGCTATGCGAAAGAGGTTCTGGCGAGAAAATATCCAAGTTACGAGTTTAAGATTACATATTGTGAACCGCAGACTATTGCGGATAAATATATGATGCTTTATTTTGGTGAGGTGGAAAATGGGGAAGTAGGGGAAACGGTGTACACTATGTATGTTTATGAAGGAAAAAAAGAGTATTATGCAAAAGATGATTTTTTTGACAGAATTTTTTCGCCAATATATGAAACTTTTTTATATGATAATCTGCAAAATATAGGGGGGAATATAGTAGAAGTTAAAAGCTGTATGCCGTTTGTGGAAGGGGAAGAGTATGATGAAAATGTTACGATTGAAGATATGATATCTGGTAAGGTGACAATTTCTTCAGATACGTCAATATACCTTCTGGAAGAAAGCATTTCAGAGAAAGAATGGGAAGAGATTTTTAGTAATATAAAGGAGAAGGTAGTACAGGAATTGGGGTTAGAAGGAACATATGAGGTAATGGTTATTAATAACGATGAATCCTTGGAAAAAATAGAGGAAAATATATTTGAGGAATTAGAATATTCGTATAAAGGGACATTTCATACTTGGGAGGAAAAGAAATGAGGGAATTGTTGACGACAGAAGAACTATTATTATTGGAAAATCTTGTATACATGGAGAAAGAAGCTCCATTTGAAACTGTAAATATGAATGCAGGAAAAGGGGAAACAGTAGGTGAATGGATAAGCAAAATTGATATCGATAAAATCGATGATGACCAGGAGTACACCACCTACACCACCGGCGCCGACTGGAAAAACATCATCCAGGCAGTAAAAAATGATGAAACTCTCATGAATATGACAATAGATACAGCCTATATTGACGATGGCGAAAACGGCGGAGGCGGAAGAAGCGCCGTATTTGTCAATCCCGATACAGGAGAAGCTGTGGTGGCATTCCGGGGAACTGCCAGCCATGAGTGGCTTGATAACTTTGTGGGAGGCGGACCCACCAGCGGCGCAGACGGCGTTTCCACTCCGCAGCAGGAAAATGCGCTGGATTGGTATCAGAACTGGTATGAAAACGGTGGTTATGAAAATGCTTCCATTACAGTAATCGGTCATTCCAAAGGTGGAAATAAAGCGAAATACATAACTGTCATGGATAATACAGTCGACCGCTGTGTATCCTTCGACGGACAGGGATTTTCGGACGAGTTTATAAAAAGCATGAACGATAAAATTGCTGCCAATGAGGATAAAATCACAAATTATAACGTGGAAAATGACTATGTGAATATTCTGCTCAACGACATTGGGAAAAAAATCTACTGTCAGGGATATGATTATGGAGATGGAGGTTTTTTAGAAGCCCATTGCCCAAACACGTTTTTCAAATTCAATGAGGATGGGACGGTGGAAATGAATAGAGCTGTTTATGGACAGAATAGCAAAATGCAGGAGCTTGACCAGTTCTTCAACAGTTTTCTGCGCACTCTGTCAGATGAGGACAAGGTACAAACACTGGAAATCATAGGGAGAATGGCAGAGCTTTATCTGGGTGAGGGCAGCAGAGAATTAGAACAGTATTTGGCGGTGATAAAAGAAGGGGACAACGGGGAACGGTTAGGGGAACTTTTGGTTTATCTGGAGGCTTACCTAAACGGGGAAGTATCCAAGAATGGAAACGACATGGCGGCAACATCGGGCAGCGCCGGAAAAGCAGATTTTTATATTTATCCGGCGAGAATCAAAGCCCAGGCGCAGGAATTGATGAAAATGGGGAAAATACTAGATGCAGAGAAGAAACAGGTAGAAAAAATTGCAGGTGAGTTGAGCGGTGCTATGCTGCCGATAAAAAAGCAGTTAGAGAGAATTATCGAAGAAATGGAGGAAGAAAAGAGAGAGTGCTTTGAACTGGGAACGGTATTGAAAAATGTAGTCAGACTATATGAGAAAACAGAAATGAAAATCATAGAAACAGATATCCGGCCTATTTATGAACGGCTTGGCTCATTGCCGGGAGCGTAGAATTAGAAAAAGAAAGTGGAGGAAAGCATGAGACAGAAAATGGTAAAAGAAAGCAGAAACTGGATGAAGTTATGGTTGGGGATGGCAGCGTTGGTGCTGTGCCTTATGACGGGGAGGGAGACAACGCAGGCATTTGCAACGCAATATTCTAGGCTTTATGTGGATGGAGTATATCTTGTATGGAATGGAGAACTTCTGGGCACAAAGCTTACAAAGGATAATGGAACAGCGACGTATGACCCTAATACGAATGTTCTTACATTGGAAAATTATCACAGTACAAGGTCAGGGGTTACCTTTCAGGATATGCCGGGGATAACCATTGTGGTGAAAGGAGAAAATAGTTTAACAAGTGTGGGACCGGGAATATATGCTTATCAAGAGGGAGATGTAACCATTTGTGGTGGGGGAATATTAAATATTACTGCGGGTTCATGGGAAGAATCGACCTGCGGAATTGGTATGCAAGGAGCCAATTTAACTATAGAAAATTGTACTTTAAATGTTCATGCTTCGTACATTCCGATTGGAGGCAGCGAATATTTGTGGATAAAAGATAGTACAATTACGGCTGTTCGAACAGGAGACGGAGAATTAAACGACCCAAATCAAAATAATAATATATATAATGAGCGCTATGGTTTCCCGGGGCTAGGAGGGCATAATGTGGTAGTCGAAAATTCCACGTTGGATATTACAGGGATAAACTATGCCATTGATATATCAGAAACTATGACATTAAGCGAAAATATGGAGGTGACGGATGAAACAGGTCAGGCACTGCATTTGGTAAAGCTTCATTGGCCTAATTGGTGGATGAATGAAGAGTGGGAAAGTTACACACTTGCATATAGTGCAACTACGGCACAGGAACTGTATAACTTTGATGAACTGCCAAATCGCGTTCTGATAAAACCAATACCAGCGCCGCCAAAACAAGATGAGAACACCGGGGACACTAACACTGGAGATACCCCTGCCGAAGGAACAGATACTGAAAATCCTCCATCCGGAGATAATGCAGAAAATAGTGGAGACACAAAATATCCGGAAGAAAATACCCCAGAAGAGAACGAAGAAAACGGCGGAAATGAAACGGCTTCCGGGAAAAAGCAAGTAACCCAAAAAATAAACCAGTCATATTACAGAGGAGTTCCATCAAGCGGCAAGGTTACTTATGTAAAGCCTGCCAGCAAAAAAATAACTGGAATTACGATACCATCCACCGTAAAAATTAACGGATATGTCTGTAAAGTCACAGCGATTGATAAAAATGCATTTAAAGGCTGCAAAAAGCTAAAGAGTGTAAAAATCGGGAAAAATGTCCAGACTATCGGCGAACGGGCATTTTACCAGTGTAAGGCATTGCAAAAAATCGGTATTCCTAGCAATGTAAAAAGTATTAAAAAAGAGGCATTTGCAGGCTGTAAAAACTTAAAAAACGTGACATTCCAAGGGAAGAAAGTAACGTCCATTGGAAAAAATGCTTTTAAAAACACCAAAAAGAAAATAAAGATAAGCGTGCCTAAGAGCAAATATAAAGCATATAAAAAGCTTTTAAAGGGAGCCGGATTACGGAAACCAGTGTATAAAAAAATTTAATTTGTAATATTTTCTGCATAATTCGACAAGAAACGAGCAGGAAAAAGGATAAAATGCTTCTAGCAAAGTGAAATATTGTTCAAAAATGAAAAGAGGAAGAAAATAGAGTGAAAAAATGGAAAAGATTAGCGGCAGCAATTTTGAGTGCATTTTTATTAATTCAGGGAGCGCCTCAGATGGTAGTTGCCGTCCAGATGGGACAGGATACAAAACAACAGCAGGAGAGTAAAGATAGAACGGAAGAAAACACAGTTCAGGAAAATACGGAAATTGGAAACATGGAGAGTGAGGCAGGGACAGAGAATCCTGTAAATACAGAAACCCAAGGTAACACAGAAAATTCTGAAAATACAGAAAATGCCGGGAATACAGAAAACCCTGTAAATACAGAAACACCCGAAAATACAGAAAACCCCGGAAATGCAGAAACCCCCGGAAATGCAGAAACAACGGGAAATACGGAGAAGCCTGTAAATACAGAAACACCAAGTAACACAGAAACACCTGGGAATGCAGAAATACCGGGAAATACCGAGAATCCTGTAAATACAGAAACTCCAAATAATACAGAAACCCCCGGAAATACAGGAACACCTGGAAATACGGAGAATCCTGTAAATACAGAAACTCCAAATAATACAGAAACCCCCGGAAATACAGGAACACCTGGAAGTACAGAAAATGTGGGTAACACAGAAATGCCTGGTAACACAGAAAATGTGGGGGATACAGAAACTCCGGAAAATACAGAAAATACGGAAATACCGTTAGTGAGTAAAAAAATAAATCTGTTAATGGAGGGTCCGCAGGGAGTTACGGCACAGGTAAAAAGTATACAGGGAGATGTGACGACTACGCTCGCTTTGTTAGCCGGAAGTGGAGTTGAGGTTACGGTAACAGAGGGGACGGAGTATACACTGAACTTTTTCAATCTCAGCGGAATGAAAATTACAGCGGTCAAATGGAACGATGGAACGGATATTACAGATAAACTGAAAGGGGACGTACTTGAATTCAGCAAAGAGGATGTAAAAGCAATCAAAGAGGGAGGAGTTCTTACAGTTCAGACGGATTACCGTGTGAGAATACAGCTCTTGTGTGACAATGAAGATACAGAATATGTCGGCTTAAGCGGAACAGCATCTGTGGTAGCAACAAAGACAGCCAATTTTGAACTGGAGGGAATGGCAGCCAAGGGCATCCCTCTTTCCCTGAGTGGGGAGGAAACTTTTGAAATCAAATGGAATGATTTGAATGGGATGCAAATAAAGGAAATTACAGTTAAGGGAGGGGAAGAGCCTGGGGAAGAAATTGCGGATCACGAGTGGCAGCGGGACGGAAATGATATACGGTTTGAGAGAAGTGCAGTGAAGAAGCTCAGTGAGGGCAGCTATACGATAGTTGTTTCTGTTGTAATCCCAGATGTTTTTATTGTGGAATATGAGGGAAAACAATTTGTCAACACGGACAGAACTCTGCTAAATGCCAAATATGGAAAAGCTTACATAGAAAAGGATAAAGAGGGAAATAATGCCTATCTTGTAGTAGAGGGAAGAGAAAATTATTTTGCAAAGCAGGTGAAGATTGAGACCGAGGCAACAGTAGCGCCGATAATAGAGCCTAAAAAAGAAAATGGAAAGATTGTAGGGATAACGAAGACAAAATTTCCGGTGCCAAATAGGAATTGTAAAGTAATTAAAAATATTACGATACAGATGCAGACGGATGAAACTGCACCTTATGTTGAAGTCATAGACGGGCAGGAAAATGAGAATGGAACGGTTGTTTTGTATCGGAAAAATACAGATGTATTTGATATAGGCATTTATGCTTACGATGAAGAAAGTGGGATTATGGCGGTAGAAACTGTTATGCCAGATGGCACGCTTCAGGCTTTAGTATTAGATGGGGGAATTTATAAAATAAAAAAAGTAGAACCAAAGAATTTGAAAAATTTTACCATCACCATCTCCGACTATTACGCCCACACCATCACCATCCCAGTAAAAATCATCGTAGACAACACTCCTCCCGAGCTTCTACCGGATACCATCGCCTCGGAGGGAGTCAAAGTAACCAAATGCACCAATACAACCTACTGGCAGCAATCCGCCGATATCGTAGCGCTGACCTTCGATATCAAGGAGGAAAACAATCCGGTAACGGCTGCTTACACGCTTTATCAGAAAACAGCAGAGGAGGAAATCCCCTTAAGCAGCGCCCCGGTGGTCTGCACCTTAGAGGACACGGGCAAGGCGGACAAGACTACCGGTATTCAGAAAAAACGTCTGTCCATTGATTTCGCAGAAGCCTGCAGAAATATAGACAATGGAGGCGGGGGTCAGGGGTTATCAGACCTCCCCGACGGAAAATATGTAATAAAGGCAAAGTTCAATGACGCCACGCAGAGGAATGAAACCAAAGAAGCCGTTCTGGCAGAATTTGAACTGAATACCCGGAACCCGGAACTGACGCCGGAGGATGACGGCAGTCAGGTTCACTGGCTCAGCAGTCCCACGGAGCCTATGACGGTCAAAACAGATATTCAAATTTTAAATGAAACCAAAAAGCTTTCTTACGCCGTAACCTATACAACAGGAGCCGGCACAGACCTGCCTTCCGGCAGTGCAGTTATTCCGGCGCCGGAGGATGCAGCGTGGATTCCGGTAGAAAGCAGTAAAATAGAACTTTCCGACACCGGGGAAGGCAGCCGGATAAACGGTCTGGAATACCAGCTGCCCGTACAGGAAATTTTGTCAGAGGGAACAGCAAAATTCTACCTGTGGTTTAAAGACGGCTTGGGGAATCAGACCTGCTCCAATGCCATTATCTGCAACATTGACAATACCCAGCCGGAATACAGCAATTTCAAGGTAACAGAAAAGTTAAATCCCGCCCAGCGGATTTATCGATACATATTTGGTACTTTCCTAAACGGAGAAGAAACCTTAGAATTTCACATTGACGTCAAAGACCCCTGCCCGGAGGACGCAGTCTACGCTTCCGCAGAACATCAGGGAGAAGGCGGCCCGGCAGTTACATGGGTGAAGCTGTACTATATTGACAAAGAGGACACAGAGATAGCGGAAAAAGATGCCTCAGAGGCATATGCCTGGTTAGAGGAAAACAAAGCGGACGCCTCGGAAATTGAAGCGGTTTTAGAAAACGAAACTACCTATGACGCCAAGATAAAAGTGAAAGAGGACAGTCAGTTTTACCGCCTGTATTTTGCAGCGGAGGATAAAGCGGGAAACATCAGCATTGCCAATGTGGCAGCTTTAGAGGACGGTTCCGGCAATTACAACATCTCCCGGCTGATGGTGGACAAGAAAAAGCCTGTGATTGAGGCTGCGCTGCAGGAAGAAGCCGCTGCACCGGATTTTGAGAGCAGCGAGGGCAGACGCTGGTATGCAGGAAGCAGAAATGTTGCCTATGATGTGACGGTGAAAGATAACGAGTCCGGTATTTTTTCCGTAACGGCGGCAGTCAACGGACAGAAATTATCCGGAGACGCAGTGGGAAATGCATTTTATGACAGCAGCAGCTTTTACAGGGAAAATACCACGGCGAACATGAAATTAGAGAAGAGCTTTTCCTATGTGGTGAACTTAAACCAGGGAAAAGTCGGAAAGGACGGCGCCTGCACCACCAGCCTTGAGACTGTGGACAATGCCGGAAACGGGGAAAGCTTTTCCGATACGGTTTATGTGGATAAGGACGCTCCTGTCATCACCCACATGTTATTTGATACGGAGCAGAAGGACGAACTGACCACCGTGCCCATGCAGTACGGATATTTCTTCCAGAAGGCAGTAAAGGCGACAGTCTATGCCACGGATTATATTGGAAACAGCAAAGTGACAGGCTCCGGTGTGGCGAAATTTATTTACCAGCTCAATCCGGCGGACGGCAAGCCCCAGATTACCGGGGAGCTTAGTCCGGTGATGGATGAGAACGGCGTATTTTCAGCGCAATTTACGATTCCGGAAGGATTTAAAGGACAAATTGTAGTAAAAGCCATTGACAATGTAGGGCAGGATAGTGGATACTATAATCCGAAGGGAACTGTAGTAGAAACGCCGGAGGAACATCAGAAAACCTCCAACGCCCAGATTACGCTGCCCCAGACCGGGTATAAGGACAGTGAGGGAAATCCGCTGTATGCCACGGATATTCAGGTGAAACTGCTTACCGCAGACAGCCGTTCCGGTTTAAAGCAGACCGACTGGTCTGTAAAAAGCTATTATGCAGCTGCACCGGAGGCGTCCGGCAGCCTTCAGGTTACCTCTGTTTTTGATGAAAACAGCAGGAAATGGAGCAGTTCACTTTCCGGGGACACGGACTGGAATATTCCGGCAGCGCTGGATTTGAATCTGGTGACAGAGGCGGAGAAAAGCATTTCCGTGGGAGATGACCGAAACCATATCGAAGCGGAGCTTGAGATAACGGACAATGCGGGAAATGCTTCTGCAGCGGAGAAACAGATTTTCAGCGTGGATAAAATTGATCCGGTGGTTACGGTGGAATATGATAACAACAGTGCGCTTAACGATTCTTATTATCAGCAGAAGCGCGTGGCGACAATTACGGTGACAGACGCAAACTTTTCGGAAAAAGACTGTGTCTTTGAAATCGAAGGACCGGAAGTCAGCATTTCAGAATGGAGCCACTTAGCGGCAGGCGGCTGTAACGGCACGGTACACACAGAGCAGTGCAGATACCAGTGTCAGGTGGAATTTTTCCAGGACGGGGATTATCGTTTTGGTTTCCATTGCACGGATTTAGCGGGACATACAGCAGCTTACGAAAAAGTGGATGAGTTTACCATTGATACGGAAAAGCCTGTGATAAATGTTACTTATGATAATAACAGTGCAGCAAATGGAAACTTCTACAGTGCGGGCAGAAGAGCTGCCATTGAGATTGTGGATAAGAACTTTAACCCGTTAGAAACCAATGTGGAGGTGACGGCTGCATTAGACGGGGCAGCGACAGCAGCTCCCCAGACCTCCGGTTTTACCCAGTCCGGGGATACCTGGAGCGCCAGCGTAAACTTTGCAGAGGACGGGGACTATTCCCTGCATGTGACATCGGTAGATATGGCGGGAAATGAAGCGGAGGAATTTGCCAAAGAAGAATTTACCGTAGATACCACAGCTCCGGAGATTAAGATTGAGGGCGTGGAGGACCATTCTGCCAACAAGGGGACGGTAGCCCCCACCATCCGGTGTGAGGATATCAATATGGACGGCGGCAGCTTTTATGTGCAGCTGACAGGTGCAAACCGGGGAGAGACTGCTTTCGAGAGCACCAGAAGCGTCAGCGGGAACAGCCTGTCGGTTTCCATGGCGGACTTTTCCTACCGGGCGGACATGGATGATTTATATACCTTAGAGGTAGGCGTGGCAGATGAAGCGGGGAATGAGACGGTGGAATCCATTCTGTTTTCCGTCAACCGTTTCGGTTCGGTCTATATTTTAGAGGACGCCACAAAGAATTTAATTGATAAATTCTACACCAACAAGGAGCAGGATATTGTCATTACCGAGGTAAATGTGGACACCCTGCAGTATGCGGAAATTGATTACAGCTTAGACGGCGATATCGTTACCCTGCAGAAGGGCACAGATTATACCGTCACCAGCAAGACAGATGACGCCAGCTGGAAAATGTATGAGTACCGTATCAAAAAAGAGAATTTCACACAGGAAGGCAGTTACGTGGTGTCCGTCTATTCGGAGGATTTGGCACAGAACAAATCCAGCAACAAGGCAAAGGGAGAAGAACTCTCCTTTGTGGTGGATAAAACAGCGCCATCTATTGTCGTTGCAGGTGTGGAGAACCATGGACAGTACGTGGACGCCAGACGGAATATCACGGTGGACGCCCAGGACAATCTTCTGTTAGAGCAGATAGAAGTATATGTGGGAAATGAAAAAAGAGAGGCAGCAGGGCAGCAGGAGCTGATGGACAGCAACGGACAGATACATTTATCTGTGCTCAGCGCAAACCGTCCCCAGGAGCTTTATGTGGTGGCGAAGGACGCAGCGGGAAATGAAGCGAGAACGCCAAACATTCAGTTTTTGATTACCAGAAACCTGTTTGTGCAGTGGTACAGTAATCTGCCCCTCTGCGTGGGAAGCACAACGGCGGCAGTCAGTGCAGCCGGCTTCGTATTGTTCCGCAGGAGGTTCTTCTTTAAAAAGCTGCTGCGGAAAATGTAAGCACAGACTTAAGAGTGCAGAGCTTTACCGGATAGTAATGTGTCAGCACGCGGGCGATTGGAAAGCGTGAGCATGGAGGTAAAAATGAATCGATTGAGAAAACAGCTTGGCGCCGTTTTTTTGGGAATGGCTGTGATGTTTTCTTCCGTACAGCAGGTGGGAGCAGGGAATATCGGCTCTGCACCTGCTTTGGCGGGTACAGAGGAAGAAACAGGAAACGCAGATAATGCCGGAGTGGAGGGCGTGAAAGACAGTGTGGTACAGATTGTCACAGAATATGTGGCGGACAACGGCACGTCCTATATTTTAAAAAGCGGCAGCGGTTTTTTGATAGGAGAGGGGACGGTGCTGACAGACTACCAGCTGTTAGCGCTGACCGATGAAGAAAAAGCAGCGGCGGAGGTATACTTAAGCGGCGAGCTGGGGGTGCCGGTCAGCTTTGGCGAGGTAGAGGGGGCGCAGACCATCACGACCCGGCTGGGAGTGGTGATGTACCGTGATGTGGTGCTTTCTGCGGAAATCAATCCTTACAGCAGCAGGGAAATGCGCCTTGGAATCCTGAATTTAAGCGAGCCTTTAAGCCGTAGCACGGCAGTCTTAGGGGACAGCAGCGCTGTAAGCAGTGGAAGGGAGCTGTATGCCGTAGGCTATAAAACCGTAGCAGTGATGCTGCCGGGGGAAGAGGCGGCGCGGCTTTCCCAGAGAGATATCAAGGTCAGCCAGGGAACGGCAGGCGGCGCAGTGACGGAAGCAAATTTAATTTATTTAAGCCACGGGGCGAAAATCAGCCGGGGCTTAAGCGGCGGTCCTACCGTGGATGAAAACGGTCTGGTGGTTGGAATGAATCTTTACGGAGGCTTTGAGGACGGCTCCTACCGCACGCTGGCAGTCAATGAGATTAAGGAGCTTTTAAAGAGCTGCGACATTCCCTATCAGGAATCCGGGCTGTCCTCCATCTCGGCGGAGGATATTGCAGAAGCCAGAGAGCCGGAGCCGGGGGCAGATACGGAGCTTTTAGACGATTATATTTTAAATTACAGCCTGATAGAAAAGAGCGGCTACACCGAAGAATCTTACCAGGCGTTAGAAGAGGCGTTAGCTGAGGCAAGAAATATAAAAAATGACAGGAATGCCACGGCAGAAGAGGTAACTCATGCCGTAGAGCAGCTTAGCGCCGCAAAGGCGGGGCTGGTACCGAAAAAGAACATCAACTATCCGTTTTTGATTACCCTTGGAATATTGATTCTGGCGGTTATCACCGGATTGGTATTATATATATTGAAGTTAAAAGGCGTCCTGTTTCGAAAGCCTGAGCCGGAGAAAATATGGACCTTAGACGAAATGAACTTAGCGGCAAAGATAGAGCCGGAAATTGTCATGCCGAAGCCGAAAAACAGCGGCAGCCTGGGAAAAGGCGGAGAATCCGGCGGTTATAAGGAAACCACGGTGTTAGGAGTGGAAAATCCGGCGTTTAGCGAGGGAACTGTTGTGTTAGGAAGCCAGCTTCCGGTTTTTGAGGCATATCTGCTTCGGAAAAGCAACGGGGAGAAAATCAGGGTAAACGGAAATGAATTTCTGATAGGAAAGGATAAGAGCCGTGTGTCCTACTGTATTTCCGACAATCCCTCCATCAGCCGCTGCCATGCAAAAATAGGGAACAGGAATATGAAATATTATTTGTCGGATATGCAGTCTACCAATTTTACCTATTTAAACGGCAGGATTGTGGCAGCCGGGGAAGAGGCGGAGCTAAAGGACGGCGACAGCCTCCGGTTCTCCAACGAAGAATATTTATTCAGCATCAGAAAAGGGGACTAACATGTCAATCTTACGCTCAGACGGCGCTATCATTGTATACGAAGCGGTTCTTGCGGCGGGGCTTTTTGCAAATTCCCTGCGTTTTTACCGGAAAAATAAAAAGTTAAAGGAAATGGTTTCCCTGCAGAAAGACAGAATCCGGGAGGAGGAGTTAGATGCAAAGCTGCAGAACAGTATTTATATGGAAAGAAGTGCGAAAAGCGACAGCAAAAACAATCCTTATGAGGTGAATTACCACGAGGAGGAGAATGCCGCCTATGAAAATGAAAAAGAGCACGTGAGCGTTCAGATAGAAGAAACAGGAAATCTTTCCAATAAAAAATATGTCATCCATGTGTTTGACCAGGTGAGAATCGGACGGGACGACAGCAACAAAATTATCCTGAATGATACTTCCATTGCAGCCCATCAGTTAGAGTTTTTGCGGGTGGGGAAGGAATTGTTCGCGAAAAACTTAGATGAAAGCGTTCCAGTGGTGTTAAAGAGAAAACGGAGCCGTATTGCCCTGACGGGGACGGAAATCTGCCTGAAAACGGGAGATGAGTTAAGCCTTGGAAATACAACGCTGCGGCTTCGTATCATTTAGGAGAACCACAGAAAGAGGGAGGATGAGTTTATGGCGATGATGTTGTCCATCTATACAGAAAATGCCTTTCGTGAAATACGGTTACCCATACAGAACAATTCAGACTTTGCATTGAAGCTGTACCAGAATGTTTTCGGGCTGACAAAGGATGTGACGCTGAATTTAGAGGTTATCAACGAGGAATGGAAGTTTGCCACGGGAGCAGACTATAGTGTTTATAAGGGAAATGACAGTTATGAGGGGAAGGTATTGCAGGACGCGGACGTGCTTTCCGTCTATACGGAAAACGAAGTGATTTCCGTGGTGGTAAAGAGCGTGGAGCAGTCCTTTTATTCTTTTCGGAAATTCTCCCTTGCAGGGCAGAAGAAAATTACCATCGGAAAAAATGAAACCAATGACATCTGCTACGATTATGCAGGGTTAGTTTCCAGAGAACATGCGGTGTTAGAGCGCACCGGAGAAGGAATGGTGATCTGTAATAAGAGCGCCAACGGTATTTATGTAAATTCAAAACGGGTGAATGAAAAGCAGCTATTGAGATTTGGCGATTATGTCAGTATCATAGGGCTGCATTTCGTCTATCTGGGGGAAGTATTAGCCGTTGACGCCAGAGACGCCTCTGTGAAAATCAGCAGCGCCTTAAAGGAATATATTCCGGTGGAAACGGAACGGAAAGGTTCTCCTGCGGCAGGTCATAAAGCGGAAAAGGACGCCCGTATCCTGCTTCACCGTGCCCCCAGAAATATTGAGAAAATAGAGACGGAGACGGTTTCCATTGAGCCGCCGCCGGGACTGAATAAAGCCAAAAAGCAGCCCCTTATCATGACCATCGGTCCATCCTTTACCATGGCGCTGCCTATGCTGTTAGGGTGTTTTTTGATGACAAGAGGCGGCAGCGGCTCCGGAATCAGCATGTACTCCGGTCTGGTGATGGCAGTTTCCTCCGCTGCAGTGGGAGTGGTATGGGCGCTGCTTTCTCTGCGGCTGCAGAAAAAGACGGAGCGGGAGGAAGAACTCCACCGTTTTGAGGCATACGGCAGATATTTACAGCAGAAATCCGAGGAAGTGAAAGCGAAATACCAGAACAACATACAGGCGATGAACCGGATGTACGAGAGCTCTGCGGAGTGTCTCAAATACATAGAAAACCAGAATAAACTCTGGAACAGGAATACCAGACATGCGGATTTTTTATGCCCCAGGCTTGGCATTGGCAACCTGCCCTTTCAGGTGCAGATTGCCTGCTCACCGAAAAAATTTACGCTAAATGAGGACAGCTTAGAGGAAAAGCCAAGGCTGATACAGGAAAATTTCCGGACGCTTTACGATGTGCCTATCTGCGTAAATTTACTGGAAAACCGCCTGATTGGTATTGTGGGCGGGGCGTATTTAAAGGGAGCCATCGAGGTGGTGAAAAATCTGACCGTGCAGATTGCCGCCAACAACTGTTATACGGACGTGAAGCTGATTTACATTTATGACGGCAGCGTTTCTTCTAACCAGAACCGCTTTGATTTTGCCAAATGGCTGCCCCATGTGTGGTCGGAGGATAAAAAAATCCGTTATGTGGCGGCGGATAAGAATGAGAGCAGTGAAATTTTTTACGAATTAACCAAGGTGTTCCGCCATCGGGAGGAAACAGGAAGCGCGAAAGAAGAGGGGACGAAAAAGCCCCATTTTGTGCTGTTTTTGATAAATCCTGAGCTGATGGAGGGAGAGCTGATTTCCAAATATATTTTTGACATGCAGCATTATTACGGGCTGACAACCTTCATCCTGTCGGAGCAGGTGGAGAGCCTTCCGAATTTCTGCGAGGTTATCATCGAAAATGATGAGGATTTTCAGGGAATTTATAATATTTCAGCACAGAAGGAGGATAAGACAGCCATTGCCTTTGACGAGGTTTTAGATGAGGAAGTGGATGCCTTTGCGAGAGAGCTTTCCAATTATTATGTAAAGGAAGTGGAGACAGGCGGGGATATCCCCGGAGCGCTGACATTTTTTGATATGTTCGACGCAAAAAAATTGGAGGATTTGCAGGTGCTTGACCGCTGGAGAAAGAACCGTACCTATGAAAATATCAGAGGTATCATCGGACAGAAGGCGGGAGGCGCACCCTGTTACTTGGACCTCCATGAAAAATACCACGGCCCCCACGGACTGGTGGCGGGAACTACAGGTTCCGGTAAATCCGAGACGCTGCAGACCTATATGCTGTCCCTTGCCATCAACTACAGCCCTGATGATATCGGGTATTTTATCATTGACTATAAGGGCGGCGGTATGGCGAACCTGTTTAACGGGCTGCCCCATCTGATTGGACAGATTTCCAACCTGTCAGGCAACCAGGTGCACCGCGCCATGGTTTCCATTAAAAGTGAAAACCGCAGGAGACAGCGGGTATTCAATGAATATGGCGTCAATAATATCAACCTTTACACCAAGCTGTATAAAAATAAGGAAGCTTCCCTGCCAATTCCCCATCTTTTTATTATCATAGATGAGTTTGCGGAGTTAAAGCGGGAGGAACCGGACTTCATGCGGGAGCTTATCAGTGTGGCGCAGGTGGGACGTTCTTTAGGCGTGCACTTAATCTTAGCCACCCAGAAGCCCAGCGGAACGGTGGATGACAATATCTGGAGTAACTCGAAATTCCGTCTGTGCTTAAGGGTACAGGACAGGCAGGACAGTATGGACATGCTGCATAAACCGGACGCCGCCTATATTACCCAGGCGGGACGCTGCTATCTGCAGGTGGGAAATGACGAGGTATTTGAGCTGTTCCAGTCCGGCTACAGCGGCGCTGCCTATGAGGAAGACGAGGGAGAAAGCAAAACCGACATTGCCACTATCTATACCTTAAACGGGAAGGTGGACATGGCGGGCAGCTATGCAAAGATTTCCAAAAAGGAAAAGGTGCTCTGCGACTGGCTTACAGTGGTGAGGGAGAATCTTTTAGAGGCATTGGAAAAGCTGCATATTACAGTGGAAGAATGCTGCCGGAAAAAACAGCAGATGATTGCCGTAGTGGGGGAAATGTACCGCTGCTTTGGAAAAAATCACGTGGATTATGCCGAGAGCACCTATAATACTGCAAGGCTGGAAGATTTTATCCGGTTATATGAAGCGGTGGAGGAGGGAGAGGACCGGATTTACCGGATGATGAAAATTGCGGCACAGAAGAATATCAAGCTTCCTCAGGCAAAGGAAAAGACCCAGTTAGACGCAGTGACGGAATATTTAGCGAAGGTGGCAAAGGAAAACGGCTATACCCATGAATTGCAGCTCTGGATGCCTGTGCTGCCGGAGAAGCTCTATTTGGAAGAGTTTGAGGAATACCGGAAAGCCTGCTGGAACAACGGTTCCTGGGCGGCGCCGGAGGAAGGCTTTGAATTAGAGGTTGTGGTGGGGCGTTTAGACGACCCTCAGAATCAGGCGCAGATGCCGCTCCACTTGAACTTTGCGGAGGAAGGACATTTGGCGATTTACGGCACCGTCATCAGCGGAAAGAGCACCAGCGTCCAGACCATCACATACGCCCTTTTGACAAAATACAGCCCCTCACATCTCTGGCTTTACGGCATTGATTTCAGCAGTAAAATGCTCTCGGCGTTTGAGACCGCGCCTCATTGCGGCGGCATGATGTACGAGGGAGATTACGAAAAGATATCCAAATTTTTTGTAATGATTATGGATATGTTAAAGGAGCGGAAAAAGATTTTAAAGGGCGGTAATTTCAGCCAGTACGCCCAGGTTCACGGAATGGTGCTGCCGGCAGTGTTAGTTATCATTGACAATTTTGCGGCGTTTAACGAAAAGACTGCCGAGGAATATTTAGACGATATGATTGTTCTGTCCAAGGAGGGCGTCAGCCACGGGATTTATCTGATGCTCACCGGAGGCGGCATTGCCATGGCAGATATTCCATCCCGGCTAGCGGAGAATATCAAGCAGAATCTCACCTTGGAAATGCAGGATAAATTTTCCTACGGTGACGTGCTGCATACCATGAAAATTGAGGTGCTGCCGGAGAGCGGCGTCAAGGGAAGGGGCTTAGCGGATACCGGAAATCAGATATTAGAGTACCAGACAGCGTTAGCCCTAGAGGCGTCGGACGATTATCAGAGATTGGAGCGAATCAGCGAGGTCTGTGAGGATATGGCGTCAGCCTGGAAGGGAAACGGCGCAAAGAAAATACCGGAGATACCGGAAAAACCGGTGTGGTCGGAATTCCATCTGTTGGAGGACTACCGGAAGCTCTCGGAGCGGCGTGACAGCCTTCCGGTGGGTTATCGGAAAGCGGACGCTATGCTGTATGCCCTGAAGTTAAGCGAGCTGTACTGTTACCTGATTACTGGTATGCCGAGAAGCGGCAAGAAAAATTTCTTAAAGGTAGTCCTGCAGGCGGCGTTGGAAAAGGAGGCGGAGGTCTGCATTATCGACGGACCGGGCAGATACCTAAAAAGTTATCAGGAGAGCGGCGTCAAAGCCTATGCCGGCGAGGAAGAGGAAATTTTTGAGTATTTCAGCGATTTGCTGCCAGAGTTTGTCCGCAGGAATAAGATAAAAAATGAACTGGTGGCGCAGGATGCGGAGGAAAGCGAGATTTTTGAACGGCTCAGCGAAGAGACGCCGATTTTTATCTTCATTTCCGAATTTGCCTGGTTTGTGGATATGGTTTATCGTTCCGAACTGGATATGCGGGGCTTTTTGGAAAATATTGTGGAGAAAGGAAGACTGCACAATATCTATTTCATTGCGGAAATGAAATTAGAGGAAATGTTAGATATCAGCCATCAGGAGCTTTACCAGCTGTTTGTGGGCTATAAGACCGGCATTCATTTTGGCGGAAATGTGGGGGAAAACCGTATTTTTAATTTTGACAGCATCCCCTATCAGCTTCAGGGAGAGGTATTAAAGCCTGGAATCGGCTATACCGCAGGGGTAATGAGCACCGACGTGGAGCAGGTGGTTGTGCCGATGGCAAGACGTTAGTGTACTGGGAACGGTTAAGAAATAGCTTTTAATAGTGCGCGGGATAACAATCCCTTTGTGCAGAAAGGAGCAGGGAGACAGGAATGATATCAATTCTCGTGTCGGAAAAAAAGGAAAAAGAGCGGGAGCTTCTCATAGAGATGGTGAAGCACGTGGCTGCCAAGGGAAGTGAGGAGCGGCTGGAATTTTTCACCATGGGAACGCCTGACGAGGAAGAGGAAGAGGAAGAGGAGAAGGAGCTGCCGGAAAAACTAGACGCTGCCATTGTGGACGTGACAGAGGAGGACGGGATTTCTGTGGCAAAGCAGCTGCGGAGGGAATACCCGGAAATTGAAATTCTCATTGTCAGCGATGCCGGAGTTTCCCCCATTCTGTATCTGAATCCCGAAGTGCGCGCCGCCTCCCTGCTGCTTTTGCCGCTGCAGAAGGACGTGACGGAGCAGACGATTGAGGAATTTTTGAATCTCTTTGTGAAGTTAGAGCGGGAGGATTGCTTTTATGTGGAGCAGAAGGGGGAGAAAAAGCGCCTGCCCTATCAGAAAATCCGTTATCTGGAGGCAAGGGAAAAACGGGTGTACGTGCGAATGCAAAACGTGGAGTATGGCATTTATGATACCATCGACCATTTGGCTGAAATTTTTCCCAGAGAATTTATCCGCTGCCATCGAAGCTATGTGGTGAACTGTATTTATATAGAAAGAATCCGGTATGCGGATAATATTATTCTGCTGACGGAAAATCAGATTATCCCGTTATCCAGGAGTTATAAGACCAAATTAAAAGAGGTGATGAGCCATGTATGATGCGGAAGAAATTTTTTTCCTCACAGCGGCGGAATATGCCATACTGCTGGCGGGGAAGGGTGTGAAGCGGCACTATACGCTGCAGGCGGACACGGAGGAATTAGGAGAAAAGGAAATTTGCCTTGCTATGGGGCATTTGTATCAGACAGGGCTGATTGACAGCGATTCGGAACAATTTTTTATACAAGAACATTTGGAGAAGCTGCTTACCACCATAGGGGAGGCGGAGCGGCTTCTTCTGGTGCGCTTTGGGAGAGCGGAAAACAGGGACTTCTGCTGCTTTCTGAAAGGGGAAGAGGTAACCTTTTTACGGCTCAGCGAGAGAGACAGAAATTCATATGAGCTTTTTAAAGGCTCAAAGGGAATGCTTGCAGCGCAGCTGGGAAAATGTCTGGAAACGGATGAGAAGCATGAGCCTGTGCTGGAGGAAGAGGAGTATTACCGGAATCTTAAGGGCAGCAGGGAGAGTGTGACAAGGGAAATGATACGCAGGTTTCACAATCTGTTATTGTCGGTGGAGGAGATTGCGCCGGAGGATGGAAGGGTGAACAAGCGCCTGTTAGTCTGTCTTTCGGAGCAGGGAGTGGATTGTGACGGAGTGGGCAGCTTGGAGGTTATTCAGGGTATGTTGAAAGAGATTGTGGATAAGGGGGAGAATTAGAATGGTGATGGTGGATATCTATTTCCCGGTGGTGGATTTTGTATATAATTTCCGCTTGGACGAGCACAGCCGGATTGATGCGTTATTGCAGGAAATCAGCGAAATGATGTGCAAGAAATATAAGAGCGTGTTTGATAAGAAAAAAGAGGATTATATGCTCTGCTCCTTAGACGGGGGAGGGATTCTGGAGAAAAACAGGACTCTTTCGGAGTATGGGATAAAAAATGGAAGCAGGTTGTTGATGGTATGAGACGGTTAGTAGGAATTAGCGTGGCGGTGTGTCTGGTGGCAGGTATGCTTGCGGGATGTGTGCAGTCTGCGGCGGATTCGGTGGAGTGTGAAGAGATTGCAGCCTCCGCAGAAGAAAATACAGAGTTGGAAGAGAGAGAGCAGACAGCGGCAGGCTCGGTGGAGCGTGCAAAGGAAGCTCTGCCAATAGATGAATTAAACACTGCCGAAATTGAGCGGCAGATGGAAACAGAGTTTGGCATCGGTGAAGTGGATTTGGCTGAAATGGAGCCGGAGACGGCGCGGGAGATTTATGCTGCTTTTGATGGAATGACAGAGCGTTACCCTTTGCTGATGGACTGTCTGGGCTGTCTGCAGGTGGGAGAGGTGCCGGCAGGGACGATTGCGGTGACAGAGTATGCGGAAATCTCATCCGCCGCAGAGGGGCTTTATCCCATAGAAATGGAGCTGCGTATCACGTTGGGGGAGCGGGAGTTTTTAAATCCCACACGGCTGGAAAATCTGATTCGCAAGTCCGTGGCGGAAGGACACTGGATGGAGGGCACGGAGGTGGAGACGCTCATCGTCCATGAATTAGCCCATGTATTGGTAAGCCGGATTCGCATGGAACGCTATGGACTGACGGATTTTACCTGTATAACGGAGGAAAATGCAGACGCCTTTTCTTCTTATAATATGGACGTTTTAAATCAGAATCAGACAACAGCCCGGGAAATCACAGAAAATGCTTACGAAAGCTGGCAAAAAGAAGGGGAGGTTTCTTATGGGGAAGCCTGCAGCAGCATTTCAGGATATGCCTCCGGTGAACAGGAGGACGGGGGTATTTCTTATGAGGAAACCATAGCGGAAGCAGTGGCGGATTGTTACCTTCATGGGGAGGCCGCAGCGGAATTTTCGAAGGAAATTTTGGGCGAAATAGAAAAAAACTGGTTATTCATCCCATTTCCCGTGTCGTCTGTCGCAAAAATGAAAAAAATCCGAAATTTATGGTATAGTTAGTTGTGTCAGGAAAGAGGTGTAAGATATGTTTGAAATTTCAATACCACAGATAAAAAAATGTGTCGGTGAGTTAGAGGAACAGGAAAAGATATTCAATAATCTGATTCAGCAAATGGAGGCTGTCTGCACCAATTTCCACAGTTTAGCGGAGGATGGAGCGGATAAGAAGGCGCTTTATCGGTACTTAGGGCAGATGCAGGAGGAAAAGAGGGATTTAACTCAGCTGCGGGAAACTCTCGCCGAGATTGTGCACTGTTATGAGGAAACGGAGGAGCGCCTTGCAAACGGCAAGGTTCTGCCGGGAAACAGGAATCAGTTTGGCGCGGCGGATTTTAGTTTCGTGGGGCAGATGTTAGAGGAGCTGCATATTGTATTCCGGTAAAGCCAGAGGTGCGCGAAATTCAGCGGCAACAAAAAATCATAGAATGGGAGAGAAAAATGGCAGAAAAAATTAAAGTCAATACGAAAACTCTGCAAAAAGACACCAATGCGATTTTAAAAGATTTGAAGCAGGTGCAGAAAAAACTTGAGGCGATGCAGTCGGATGTGGCAGAGTTAAATGGGATGTGGTCCGGCGAAGCAAATAAGGCGTTTAACAAGGCGTTTCATAATGACATCAATGCATTGGCGGAATTGTGCAGCTCCTTAGAGAGCATTGCAACTTATGAGGACACGGCAAAGACGGAGTATGACAAGTGCGAGAACCATGTGTCGTCATTGATTGCGGCGATGGATATGTAGAAAGGAGCAGGAAAATGGGAATTGTATTAAAGGTAAAACCGGAAGAACTGAAGAAAAAAGCGGATTCGATTTCTAATTCCATTCAGACCATTGAAAAGGAACTGAATGCGATTGGAACCGTGATTTTAGGAACGAAAAAATACTGGGAGGGTGATGCAAGCAGCCAGCACCAGAAATATTATCAGACCATAAAAGAGGATATTCCCGCTGTGGTAAACCGGCTCAAGGAGCATCCGAGAGATTTGCTCGACATGGCGGATATTTACGAGGAAACAGAAAATGCAAACCAGCAGTTGTCCAGCAAGCTGCCGGGAAACATTTTGGTGTAATTTTGGGGGTGAAGCGTTATGACAGAACATGAAATTAAATTTAATTATGACAATGCCATGAAGCAGGCGGAACAGTTAAAAACTATAGGAAAGGGAATGTCCAAGTTAGAGGACAGTATGTTAGACCCTTGTATGGATACGGTGAAAAAAAACTGGGACGGGACAAATTCGGATAGCTATGTGAAAAAGGGAAAGAAGGTGCAGACCAAAATCACCACGACCTCCGGAGATGTCACCGGCATAGCAGGAGCCATAGAAACCATGGCAAAACGGATTTATGATGCGGAAATGACGGCACTTGAGGTAGCGAGAAAGCGCAGATACCAAAACGGCTAGAAGGATGGACTGGGAAAAGGAAAGGATTTTTAAATGAAAAAATATAAGGCAGCAGTGCTGCTTGTGGCGGGACTTACCTTTGGAGTGACCGCCTGCAGCGGCAGTATGGATACGGCAGAAGAGAAAGCGGCGTTAGGGCAGGAAACAGCAGGCGCGGCAGAGCAGGAATATGGCGGAGACGCCGGAAGCAGCGGAGCAGAAAGCAGCAGGGACGCCGGGAGTGATAATACAGAAGAAAGCCGGAACGCCGGAACTGGGGATGAAGCCTCGAAGGACAGTGCGGCAGTGGTAACCGGAGGCTACCGTTTTCTGCTGCCGGAGGATTTGTCGGCGACGGTGAATGACCAGGGGCTGATTTTGACGGACGAGGATATGAATTATCAGATGCTGGTCACCGTGCGGGATTACAATTTTGAGGACCGAAAGGCGGATAAGGAATCCTTAGCGGAAAATGTCAGGGCGGCGGGTTACGACATCACAAGGGATGTGGAAATCACTTCTGCCGGGGGACGTGAATATGCCTATTTTAATTACATTGATGAGGACAGCTCAAACATGCTGTTAGCGTATTCCTATGCGGATGAGGAACATACCTTTGCCAATCTGGTACTCCGTTACGGAGATTTAAGTGATGAGGAAATTTTAATGGAGGTTTCAGAGCTTTTGGCGACGGCAGAACAGACGGATTTGCCCGATACTACCCTGGAAGATATTGCGGGGGCTGATACCGGGGGAATTTCGGCAGAGGTGTCAGAATATGCCTCTCCGGTGGAAAATGTTGCTCTGGAAATAGGGGAGAGCGCCGTAACCATGGCAGTGCCGGAGAATTTTTACATCATGAATTTTTCCAAAGAGGAAGAGGACGGCAGCTATGGAAAATCCTTTGTCTCCACCGACGGAGAGGTGGATGTGTTTCTTACCGCAATGGAGGAGTGCTATGCTTCTGACGTGGAGGAATGGGTGAAAAATGATGTTTTCATTCCGGACGACGGAGCGAATATCACAAAATCCGAGGTGCAGCAGGAACAGGTAGGAGAGGTGACGGTATGTTACCAGGTCAGCAGCTATGAGACAACCAGCAGTTATTCCGGAAAAAATATCACCACGCTGGTATTAGTGGCGGTGGGAGAACTGCCGGAGGGCGGCTATGTAGAGGTTCAGGCGGAAACCACGGGAGAAGCAGGACTGAATTTTGAGATGGTGAAAGGCTTTTTTGAGAAAGCGCAATAGACAGGAACGTGCCGGGAAGGAACATAACAGTTCTTTTCCGGCACGTTTTTTGTGCTATAACAACCGAAACGTAAAGGGTTCGTTGGCAAACAGGATGAAGTCGTTGTCATTCAGGCGGCAGGGGCTTTGGGGCGTTAAGAGGGTGTGGTTGACGCTGGTGTGGTTGGTGGAGTTGTTGTCCATAAGATAATAGTCGTTATCCTTTTGGATGATGGCGGCATGGTAGCGGCTGATGGCGGGGTTATCAGGAATGGCATAGTCTACCTTGTCTTTATCGGAGCCTATGCGGAACTCTTTTTTTTCAAGGCGGATGATTTCCCCGGTGCTGCGGCGGATGAGGGCGCCGGAGGAAACCTGCCCTGATTTTCCGGCGGGTGCTTCGGCGGGGTGCAGAGTGCGGTTAAATTTTCGGGATTTTAAGTATTGTTTTAGGTTGATGAGGGCAAGGAGCAGCAAAACGCCCAGTAAAATGCTCTGGATAACGCGGAATGTGAAATTTGCGGGTTTTAATTTCTTTTTGGCGGTTTTCAAGGCTTTGATAGCGCTCTCATAGTTTGCTTTCGTTGATTTTGTGTTTTCTAAGACCTCCGTGGCTGTTTCGATTGCCGCCATGTAGGAGGACAGGGTTTTAGAAGAATAAGAATCGCCGTTGTGGGTGACGTCCTGTTTACAGTCGGCTACCAGAGTCTGCAGTTCTTCCTTGAGGGCGTCATCCGCAACATTATAATCTGCATTTAAGGAATTGGTTTCATGGCTGATATTTAAGGCGGTGAGCAGCTCTAGGATGGTGTCTGCCGGAAGAACTTCCAAAACATCATTTTTGGAATAAAACATACCAAGGACATAGCCGTTTTCATCTAACAGGGGAGCGCCGGAGCATCCGGTTTCCCCATTGATATCACAGGAGATGGAGAGCGGCTCGCTGCTAAGCTCTGTTATACTGCCGGATTGCAGGGACGGAGCGAGCTTGGGCAGGGAGGTCTGTCCAAGGAGGGAGCGGTCTGCGTTGTATCCGTAGAGCCATGCCGCCTGGGTGCGTGTGATATTTTCCAGGGAATTAAACCGCAGGGCGGATACGTGGTTTAGCTTCTGGCTTGGGGCAAGCAGGGCGTAGGGGTGGTCGGTTCCCACCGAGGATATGGTGGCGGGTATCAGGATATCCGGCTCGATTAAAATGGAAACCTGAGTGGTCAGCGTATCCTCGGAGGACAGACCGCCCCAGCGGCGAATCTGGGAAAGCGCTTTTTCGGAGGCGGAGACATTTTCCCTGGCAGTCAAAATATAGCAGGATTCGTCACCGGAGCCTGCCGCAAAGCCTGTTCCCTGTTTGATATAGTAAGTATTCCCCTTAGAATCGGTGCAGGAAAGAATGATTCTGACCACACTTTCCCCGGAGGCGGTGACTGCCGCCGGTATCTCATCAGCGGAAGCCGTAGTGACTGCCTCCGGCTTCTCATTCGCAGAAGCTGTAGTAATTGCCTTTGGCATCTCATCAGCAGAAGCTGTAGTGATGACTGCCTCCGGCATCTCATCAGTGGAAGCTGCGGAAATTGCAAGGGGGGAGGCGATAGAAACGGCTGACAGTAGAAAACAAAGAAGCAGCAGCCGGATTGATTTTTGGATTGCTTGATACATAGGGCAAAATTTCCTTTTTTACTTATTTATAATGCGCCACAAAGTGGCAGAGTTAATTAGACAAGTATCAGTATAACAGAGATGGCACAGGACTGCAATTTTTTCTTGTTCTACAGGGGACACCTTGTCTGCAGAAACTTTTTCTTCAACCGTACACTTGGGTTTTCTCCCCATAAAAATACCTCCAAAGTAGATTTTGGTTATTTACCTTATCTACTTTGGAGGTATCATATCAAAATATTAAAGTTTTTTTAGATTTTTTCAAAGCGGTTGCCAGAGGAAATCTATTTTTATATAATGGATAGATAGAAAAGCGGGCAAAGGAGGAACCGGGCACATGGAAATGGTGACACTGGGAAAAACAGGGATTACAGTTAATAAGAATGGTTTCGGCGCGCTGCCGATTCAGCGTATCAGCACCGAGGATGCAGTAAAGCTGGCAAGGAAGGCGTATGCTGCCGGAATTACCTTTTTTGATACAGCGCGGTTTTATACCGACAGCGAGGAAAAATTAGGCGAAGCCTTTGAGGGAATGCGGGAAAAAGTTTACATCGCTACAAAGACAGCGGCGGCAAATGCTGACGAATTTTGGGAGCAGTTAGGGACTTCACTTAAAAACTTAAAGACAGATTATATTGATATCTATCAGTTCCATAATCCGTCCTTTTGTCCGAAACCGGGGGACGGCACGGGGCTTTATGAGGCGATGACAGAGGCAAAAGCCCAGGGAAAAATCCGCCACATCGGTATTACGAACCACAGGCTTGCGGTGGCGGAGGAAGCCATTGCTTCGGGGCTTTATGAGACATTACAGTTTCCGTTCTGCTATCTTGCTTCGGAAAGGGACATTGCCCTGGTGGAAAAATGCAAAGAGGCGGGGATGGGATTTATCGCAATGAAAGCCCTTTCCGGCGGTCTGATTACCAACTCTGCGGCAGCCTATGCCTTTGAGGCGCAGTATGAGAATGTGCTGCCTATCTGGGGAGTTCAGAGGGAGGCGGAGCTGGATGAATTTATCTCTTATATTGACAATCCGCCAGCCATGACGGAGGAATTATCAGAGCTGATAGCACAGGACAGAGCCGAGCTGAGCGGTGATTTCTGCCGGGGCTGCGGTTACTGTATGCCCTGTCCGGCAGGCATTGAGATTAACAACTGTGCGAGAATGTCGCTGCTGCTGCGCCGCTCTCCGTCAGAGCTGCAGCTGACGCCGGAGGTACAGGAGAAAATGAAAAAAATCGAGAACTGTCTTCACTGCAACCAGTGTAAGAGTAAATGTCCTTATGGCTTAGACACCCCGGCGCTGTTGGAGAAAAATTATGAAGACTACAAGAGAGTGTTAGCAGGAGAGGTCAGCGTAAAATAAATTGTGTGCAGCGCACAGGCAGGAGAGGTCGGCATAAAATAAAATCGTGTGCGGCACACAGAGAATGACAGGTCTGCTGCCAGAGAAAGCAAAGAGGTATTACGGACAGGTTTGTACTTGGAGGTAAAAATGAGACAGAAAATAGACACGGTAATTTTTGACATGGACGGTACGGTGCTTGACACGCTGCAGGATTTGGCGGATGCGGTGAATTTTGCGCTGCGTGCCTTTAAAATGCCGGAGCGCACCATTGACGAGGTACGCTCCTTTGTGGGAAACGGCGTTCGGCGGCTGTTAGAGCTTTCTGTGCCGCAGGGCTTTGAGAATCCTCAGTTTGAGGAGGTTTTTGCAAAATTCAGGGAATACTATGGCGTCCACTGCAATGACAAGACTAAGGCGTATGACGGGATTTTGCCGCTGCTGCGGGAACTGGAACAGAAGGGCTATGCGCTGGCAATCGTTTCTAATAAACTGGATTCTGCGGTGAAGGAGCTAAATGAAATCTATTTTGAGGGAATTGTGAAGGTTGCCATCGGCGAGGTGGAGGGCATTGCCAAAAAGCCGGCGCCGGATATGGTGGAGAAGGCGCTGCGGGAGCTGGGGAAAACAAAGGAGACGGCGGTGTACGTGGGGGATTCCGATGTGGACCTTATGACGGCAAAGAATGCAGGACTTCCCTGTATCTCTGTTTTATGGGGCTTCCGGGAAGAGGGATTTTTAAAGGAGCAGGGGGCACAGTATTTTGCAAAGGTTCCGGCAGAAATCCCGGAGCTTATCGGAGAAATCCGGTAAGGGAGCGGCGGACAGTGAAAAATGTACTTGACAGAAAACACGCGGTTGACAGTAAAGACGCAGCTGAGAGCGAAAAAATGTGGCGGACAGTGAAAAATGTCGGCTGTAACTTAACAGCATGAGACGGAAACAGTGTGACAGGAGGAAATATGAAGAAAAAGATAGTTTTGTGCATGATGGCAGCGATGGTTTTGTTTGGAGGCTGCAGCAGGGAGAATGAGGAAATTTATTCGACGGAGCTTCCGTCTGTTGAAACGGAGCATACAGAAGCTGCGGACGATGATGAGGCGGCGGAGACAACGGAAACTACGGCTGGCAATGGGGCGGCGGAGACAACGGAAACCGGGACTGGCAATGGAGCGGCAGGAACAACGGAAGCTGCGGAGAATGACAGCGGCTACGAGGTAGAGATGACACAGTTCCGCAAGGACGAGCTTTGCGATATCAGCTATCCCCAGATTAGCGGCTGGAGCAATGCAGAAAAACAGCAGGAGTGGAATGAGATTTTTGAAAAATGCGCAGAGGAAGCGGTGCAGGATGTGGGGGAAAATGATAGTGTGAATATGTCGTTTACTGTGGAGGAGCAGACGGAGGATTTCCTGTCCATGACAGTCAGCTATTATTATGATTTTGAGGAAGCCCCTCATCCGTCGATGGCGATGAAATCCTTCAATATTAATATGAAAACAGGAGAACAGGTCACCTTTGCAGATATGGCAGACCCGAAGGAGACGGCGGAGCTGCTTTTTAACGGCACGGAAGGGTATACGCTTGTGGAGGGCGTGGAAATGACCATGAAGGAAATTTTAGAGGATAACTTTATCTGGATGGAACCAACCGTGGAGGCGTTAGAGGCGAGTCTCAGCCATTTTGACGGAGAGGTTGAGGATTACGGAGAGAATGAGACGATGGGATATTCCTTCCGCAGGAATGGCAAAGTGTGTCTGATTTTCTATGTGAGTCATGCCATGGGGGATTATGCGGTGGTGCAGTTGGAAAATTAAATAATAGTATCTGGGAAATAGGACATGCCGGTGAGCATGTCTTATTTTTTGGAAAAGGCTATTGACAGATGTGATAATAGAAATATACAATATAAATGTACGCAATGCGTATACAGAGGGGGATGATGGAATTGGGAAAAAGGTTAAAAGAATTGAGAGAAACGACGGGCATGAATCGCAGACAATTTGCGGAATATTTTGGAATACCATACCGGACGGTACAGGAATGGGAGCTAGGGCATAGGCAGATGCCGGAGTATTTGTTCAGGTTGATGGTATATAAGCTGAAAATGGAAAAGCTGGCAGCAGCTACGGGGGAGAAGAAATATGAAGAATAGGGTTATTAATGTCCAGAATATAACAGTAACTGTTTCCAAAGAAGAATTGGATGATTATATCTGTATCTCCGATTTGGCAAAGGCGAAGGAGGGAGCGTCCAGGGGAGCAGATATTATAAAAAACTGGCTGAGAAACAGGAATACGCTGGAATTTTTAGGGGCGTGGGAACAGATTTATAATTCGGAGTTTAAAGTGGTCGAGTTCGACCACTTTAAATCACAGGCAGGGTTACATACATTTGTTTTAAGCGTATCTGAATGGATAGAAAAAACGGGAGCCATAGGAATTTATGCAAAGCGCGGAAAGTATGGCGGTACTTATGCACATAAGGATATTGCTTTTGAGTTTGCAGCGGCAATCAGCCCGGTGTTTAAATTATATTTGATAAAAGAGTTTCAGCGGTTAAAAGAAGAAGAGTGCAGCAGGGAACAGGCAGAGTGGGATGCGAAGAGATTTCTTACGAAAAATAATTACTTGATTCAGACAGATGCGGTAAAAAAATATTTGGTGCCTGCTGAAAATGATAAAGAAAATTTACAATGGCTTATTTATGCAGAAGAAGCAGACATTTTAAATGTTGCATTATTTGGCTTTACTGCGAAATCATGGAGGGAAGCGAACCCTGAGCTGGCGAAAAACAGTAATGTAAGAGATTATGCCACAATTCAGGAATTAACAGTGCTTTCCAATTTAGAAACACATAATGCGCAGATGATACGCGAAGGGAAAGGCAAGGAAGAGAGGTTTTTTATATTAAGAGATATTGCAGAATATCAACTGAATATTTTAAGCGCGGCAGCAAGGATAAAACAAATTAGTGAAAAGTGAAAAACCCTTTGTCAATACCCCCCGGATACTATATAATGATAAATGAAGATATGTGTACGAAAACACGGGGAGCTCCCGCATATTTGACAAAAGACAGGTGAGATGGGAATGACAAATTCAAATATAACAGCTTATCAGAAGGAACCGTCAGAATTTAAAATGTTTTATTGCAGGTGTTTTATCCGGGACAATTATTATATTGCCAGCGGGGATGAGACATTTTACAAATTTATCGGGGATAATATCTGTTTTTCCATACCGGAATTACTGCATCCTGAGGACGTGGAGGAGTTTTTGGCTGCTGTGGCTAAATTAGAAGAAGAGCCGCAGCATTTGATGATACGCCTGAAAAATGGAGAGCAGCAATACCGCTGTCTGTATGCGGTGCTGCAGCTGAATGGCAAAGAGTATAACGGATTTTTGTCCTTTAATATGGAGCTGTGCGATATCATGTTTATTACAGACCGTTATGTGGGATACTGTGATATTGTAAAGAAGTATCGGAAATTTATGACTTTGTCTAACGGAATGTTTTTTGAATACGATTTCAAAACGGATATTTTACAGCTGTATGAGTATTATAACAGCCAGAGCAAATCCCTGTACCGTCAGAAGCTGGAGGATACATTCCGTCAGGTACAGTCAGCCGGCAATTTGTCATTAGAGCAGAGAGCGGAGTTTCAGACGATGTATGAGGCGATTCGCAACGGCAGAGAGCAGTTCCAGGTGGAAATGGATGCAGAGGTATTTTCGAAGGAACTGAAAAATGTCAGGTGCAGATTCAAGTGCGCGATTCTTTACAAAGAAGATGAACGGGACAAAGTAGTCGGGCTGGTGTCCACGGTGGGAGGCAAGCAGAGGGAGAAAAGCTATTATCTTTCAGAAAATGCCTATGACCCGGGAACAGGGCTTTTAAATAAACGCGCCATCCGTGAATACGCTGTGGCGAGGATTCTGCGCCAGCCGAAAAGTATTTATCTTGCCATTATGGATGTGGATGACTTTAAGAGGATTAACGATACATTTGGTCACCTTTACGGAGATGAGGTCCTTTCCAAGGTGTCGGAAATTGTGCGGAGCGTTTTAGATGACAGAGGGGTGGCGGGACGCTTCGGCGGAGATGAATTTATGATTGTTTTCGAGGAAGTGTATACGGAAACAGATTTGCGCAGGATTTTAAGAACCATTTCAAAGCATATCCAGTGGGTTTTTCATGATGTGGAGGGCTTGTCGGTTACATTGTCCATCGGAGTTGTGAAGTATCCGGAGGATGGGGAAAGATATGAGGAGCTTTTCAAGAAAGCGGATAAGTGCCTTTATATCGCTAAGGCAAAGGGAAAGAACCGTTATATCATTTATGATGAAAAAAAGCATGGGAAAGTAGATGTAGACAGTGAGGCGGATTCTGTCATTGGTATCAAAGCGACAGTGAGCGAGGAAACAAAGCATAACGCCGTGTCAGAAATGGTTTTAAAGCTGCATCGGGAAGGAAAAGAGGCGCTGTCTTATGTGATGGAGCAGATGCAGAGAATTTTTGATATGGACGGCATCGCTCTTTTTGCAGGAGAGAAAATGCAGCGCGTGGATTTTGTGGGTGAATATACAAATCCAATCACAGAGCTTTCCTGGGCGTTTGAGAAAGCGTATCAGGAATATTTTGACGAGCAGGGGATTTATTCAGAGAGCCAGATTATCTGCCTGAAAAATAAATGTCCGGAAGCCTACCGCAGATATATGGCGCAGGGGAATGGAAAATTTGTCCAGTGCCTTCTGCTTAAGGAGGGAGCGCCGAAAGCAGCGGTGGCGTTTGACTTTTTCAACCGTGCCCCAAAATACGGCATAACGGATATGGGATTGATTAAAATATTGGCAAGAATGATGGTGGACGTGCTTGCAGAGGAAAAAATCATGAATTAGAAATAGTGAAGCCGATAGAGTATATTTTTTCTTCTTTTTCCACATAATAACTCCATAGCTGATAAATAGTCATTTGGAGGAAGATGGAAAATGAAAGCAACAGGTATCGTTAGAAGAATAGATGACCTTGGACGTATCGTTGTTCCAAAGGAGATAAGAAGAACCCTCAGAATCAGAGAGGGGGACCCTCTGGAAATTTTTACGGACAGGGAGGGGAAAATTATTCTTAAGAAATATTCACCCATTGGGGAATTAAGCCAGTTTGCCAGCGAATACGCTGAGAGCCTTGCTCAGACCACGGGGCACCTGGTGCTTGTGACGGACTGTGACCATGTGGTGGCAGCCTCCGGCAGCGGGAAGAAGGACTTTGAAGGAAAACCCATCAGTAAGCAGTTAGAGGAAGTCATCGGAGCGCGAAAGAATTATCAGGCATCGGCAGGGGACGCTAATTTCATCAAGGTGACCTTGGATGATGCCGGGGAATTTGTGCAGCAGGCAGTCAGTACGATTATCTGCGAGGGAGACGCCATTGGTGCTGTGATACTTTGTGACAAAGAGGATAAGCGGAAGATGGGGGAGACTGAGAGCAAACTTGCCACTGCGGCAGCCGGATTTCTGGGGCGGCAGATGGAACAATAGGAATGAAAGGAAAGCTGTTGGCGGGAACGCCGGCAGCTTTTTGTCGGTTGCGAAATATCCATATTCCGTGTACAATAAGAGGAAAATCGTTCTGTTTCAGAAAAGGCAGAACAACAGACAGGAGCTTCATACATGAGATTTATACATATTGCAGACGTGCATCTGGGGGTAAAGCCCGATGTGGGAAAAAGCTGGAGCGCAAAGCGGGAGCAGGATATCTGGGAATCCTTTGCTAAGGTGATTGAAACGGCGGAGCAGCAGAAGGTGGAGTTCCTTTTCATATCCGGCGATTTGTTTCATGCCCAGCCGTTAAAGAAGGAACTGCGGGAGGTCAATTATCTTTTCAGCAGAATCCCGGAAACAAAAATTATTCTGATGGCAGGCAACCATGACTATATCCGGCAAAAATCCTATTATTTATCCAACGAATGGCAGGAAAATGTCTTTTTCTTCCGTCAGGAAGAAATCGGGCGCTTTGATTTTCAAAAAGAAAATGTCAGCGTTTACGGGTTAAGCTACTGGCACCGTGAAATCAGGGAAAACTTATATGACAATGTACTTCCGACGGACAGTGGACGCATTAATATTCTGATGGCGCATGGCGGAGACGCTTCCCATATTCCGTTTTCAGCAGAGCAGATTTTGCAAAATGGCTTTGATTATGTGGCAGCGGGACACATCCATAAAGGGGGACAGCTGGTGCCGGAGAGAGCAGTGATGGCAGGAAGCTTAGAGCCCACGGATTGCAATGATGTGGGACCCCATGGCTACTGGCTGGGGGAGATAGAAAAAGGGCGCAGCAGGGTGCATTTTTATCCTATCCGGAACTGTGAATACTGCCATGAAGACTATGTTGTCACGGGGCAGACCGCAGAGCGGGAAATCTATGAGTGGGCGGGAAAGCTGCTGGCAGAGCGTCCGGGGTATCAGTATTTTCGTCTGTTTTTAAAAGGAAAGAAAAATCCTGACATCACATATGATGTCAGCCGCTTAGAACAGTTAGAGCGGGTGGTGGATGTGGTACAGCAGTTGGAGCCGGATTATGACTATGAAAGACTGAAAGAAGAGCATTCCGGCTCGATTCTGGGTGAATATATCCGCTCATTACAGAATATGCCAGCGGAGGAAATAAACCAAAAAGCATTAGAATATGGGGTAAACGCGTTGCTTGGTCATAAAATAGAATGAAGATTAAATTTTTGGTCTGTATTATTTGGAAAAACAGGGGAATGTATGAGAATCAGTGAAGCAAGAATTTTTAACTTTGGCAAACTGCAAAATAAAACGTACCGGTTTGCACCGGGGATAAACGTAGTTTACGGAGAAAATGAAGCAGGAAAATCCACCCTGCATGATTTTCTTGGCGCCATGCTTTTCGGGATGGAGAAAGGGCGGGGAAGAGCCGCTGCGGGAGAAAAATACAGCAGATACGAGCCGTGGCACGCACCGGGCTATTACAGCGGCGCGCTGCGTTTTTTCGTGGATGGGCGTCCTTTTTACCTGGAGCGGAATTTTTACCATAAGGAGAAAAAAGAAATTTTAAAGAATGAGGCGGACGGGGAAGAGCTTTCCGTTGCCTATGGGGATTTGCAGGTACTCTTTGGGGGCGTTAGCAAAGAGGCTTTTGAGAATACTTATGATGTGCCTCAGACCGGAGCGGCTACCGGAAAGGAGCTGGCGGATATTTTAGCGGAGTATCTTTCCGACGCAGCGGAGAGCGGGGACGCCAGCGTCCGTGTGACACGGGCGCAAAGCATTTTAAACGCAAAGAAAAAAGAATTGAATCAGGATTTAAAAAGAATAAAAAACGAGAAAAATCAAGAGCTTCACAGCCTTATGATTGAAAAAGAACTGTTAGAGCGGGATTGCCGCGGGTTACAGGCAAGCATCGCAGACGCAGAGAGAGAAATTAATAACTTAAAGAGAATAAGAGCGGAAGAAATAGACGAAAACAAACAGTGTAATATAGAATCAGAGGAAGAAACCGTAAAAGAAAACGGAAAACAGAGAGCGGCAGCCCTGATATTTGCCGGCAGTATTCTTGCTATTCTGTTAAACGGACTGGCTTATGGGTATTTTCATTATCCGGCGCCCTGGGCGGCAGTCAGCGAACTGTTTTTTGCTGTGGTGGGCGCCATGGCAGCCCTGATGTGGAGACGGGAGAGCGAAAATAATCAGGTGCAGAAGGAGGAAAAGCCCGCTCTCCACCAGTACAGCAATGCGGCGCTTCTGCAGTCGGAGCGGATGCTTAAGAATCTCCGGGATTCTCTGGCGGAAAAGGAAACCAGAAGGTATAATATAATAGAAAAGATAGAGGCGGCACAGCAGCCGGGGGAGGAAGAGAGGGCGCTGGACATCAATTTAAAGGCGGTGGAGCTGGCGTCTTCCCAGATTGCCCGGCTGGCGAAGGAGTTTTATGAGGATATCCAGGACGAATTAAACGGTGTGGTGTCAGGGTGGGTTTCCAGGATGACCGGAGGCAGATATGACCGTGTCACAGTGACGTCGGACGGCAGATTACAGCTTCATTTTGAGGGTATGGATTTTCCGCCGGAAACGTTAAGCAGAGGCACTTTAGAACAGATTTATCTGGCATTGCGCCTTGCGGTGGGAGAAATCATCACAAGAGAAGAGCGGCTGCCTGTATTTTTGGATGAGACCTTTTCCATGTATGATGACAGGCGTTTAGAGCAGGCATTGTGGGCGCTGGCGGAAAGGGAAGAGCAGATTTTTATTTTTACCTGCCAGCGCAGGGAGATGGAGCTGCTGGAGAAGCTTGGAATTTCCTATCATAAAGTTGTGTTAGAATAAGGTGGCGACAGATTTGGCAAAAAAGAAGAAGAGAAAAAAATACCGTCCGTTTTGGATTTTCGCAAAGGTGCAGCTGGTGCTGTTTCTTCTGGTGGCAGCCGGAATAGGATGGTACTTTTTGGGCGGATACGCAGAGGAAATTAAGGGGATGCAGAAGGAGGCGGAGCAGCTGGTACGCAGTTCTACCGTAGAAACCTTTAAATCAGCCCAGACCAGTATTGTTTATGCAGCCGACGGTACGATGATTTCTACCTTAAAAGGAGAAAAAGATTCCTATTATATTTCCTTAGATGAGATGCCGGTGGAGGTGATATCGGCAATCGTCAGCATTGAGGACAAAAAATTTTTCAAGCATAACGGCATTGACTACCGGGCGATTCTGCGGGCGGTGAAGGCATTTATTGACGAGGGCAGACCTACCCAGGGCGGAAGCACCATCACCATGCAGTTAGCGAGAAATACCTTTCTTTCCCAGGAAAAGACCTGGCAGCGGAAGGTGGAAGAAATGTTCATTGCCCTAGGGCTGGAAGAAAAATACACCAAAGAGCAGATATTGGAGTTTTACCTGAATAATATCTATTTTGGAAACGGCTATTATGGCATTCAGTCGGCAAGCAGGGGATATTTTAACCGGGATGTGGCGGAGCTGGATTTGTCGGAAATTGCTTTTTTATGTGCGATACCGAACAATCCCACAGACTATGACCCCATCACCAATAAGGAGAATACCTATGCCAGAAGAAACCGCATTTTAGATAATATGTTAAAGGACGGTAAAATTTCCGAGAAGGAATGTGAAGCGGCAAAGGCGGATTTTGTTGTCTTAGAAAGACCGGAAGCTCTGGCGAAAAATGATTATGTGGAGACTTATACATATTACTGCGCCACGAGGGCTTTGATGGAACAGGAGGGCTTTTCCTTCCGGTACGAGTTTTCCAATGAAAAGGATAAAGAAGCCTATGAGGAATATTACGGACAGCTTTACACCGAGTGTCAGAGGAAACTTTATTCAGGCGGCTACCGCATTTATACCTCTCTGGATTTGTCCATGCAGGAGCAGCTGCAGGCGGCGGTGGATGAGACGCTTCTGGGATTTACGGAAACCAATGAGGAAGGTGTCTATGCGCTTCAGTCCTCGGCGGTCTGCATTGACAACGCCAACGGATATGTGAAAGCCATTGTGGGGGGACGCAGTCAGGACTTTTCCGGTTACACCTTAAACCGCGCCTATCAGAGCTTCCGCCAGCCCGGCAGCGCCATAAAACCGCTGACTGTCTACACGCCGGCTCTGGAGCGGGGCTATACCCAGGACAGTATTGTGGTGGACGAACCCATTGAGGACGGACCGAAAAATGCCGGAGGCGGCTATGTGGGTGAGATGACGCTGAGGCAGGCGGTGGAGCGCTCTGTCAACACCATAGCCTGGAAATTATACGAAGAGCTGACGCCGGAAACAGGGCTTTCCTATTTAGAGGAAATGAATTTTTCCCGCCTCGACAGGGAGGATTACCGCCTTGCCACTTCATTAGGAGGCTTTACCAACGGCGTTTCCGCCCTTGAGATGGCAGCCGGATACGCAGCCCTTGAAAACGACGGAAAATACCGAGCCCCCACCTGTATCGTGAAAATATTAGACGCCGACGGAAATGAGATTTACGCCTCCGCCCAGGAAGAAAAAATAATCTATAAACAAAACGCGGCGAGAATGATGACAGATATGCTCACAGGCGTCCTCACAAACGGAACCGGAAAGGGGCTGGCGCTTTCCGATATGCCCTCCGCCGGAAAAACAGGTACCACCAACGACCAGAAGGACGGATGGTTTGCCGGCTACACAAGGTACTATACAACGAGTGTCTGGGTAGGCTATGACATGCCTCGGAAAATGGATAAGCTTATGGGCTCCACCTATCCAGGCACCATTTGGAAAAATTTCATGGAAAGCATACACGAAAATCTGGAACCTATGGAATTTCTTCCTTATGCACAGATGTCTGACCGCTTCGACACCCCGCAAGCGGAAAATTCTGTCAACGAAAACCAGTCCGAGCAGGATATAACCGATGGAGCAGCAGACACACCGGAAGAAAACGGCGTTCAGGAAAATTCAGATTTAGGAACGTCGCAAAATACTGACGGCGGACAGGAAACTACAATTCCAGACGGAAGCGCAGGTCAGGAAACGGCACCTTCGGACGGAGATGGAGGGCAGACCAATCCGGCGCCCGGAACATCCCCGGACGGAACTGCCGGACAGGATAACTCAACGCCGGAAACCCCTGAAAACACTGACGGCGGACAGGAAAGTCCGGGCTCAGAGGGTGTACTCCCGGAGAACAAATAGGAATGAGCATATGCTTGCGCAGCACTGCGGGTACGCCGACGTTCAAAGGACAGATAGGAATGAGCATATGCCCGCTGCCCTTGTACAAGGTCTTGACATATAATTTTGGAAACGGTATCATAAGCATAAATTTAACAGAATAATAGGAGAAGAAACTATGAAAAAATACGCATTTGGAGTAGACGTGGGCGGCACCACCTGTAAAATCGGTTTTTTTGAAACCAGCGGAACCCTGGTAGACAAATGGGAAATCAAAACCAATACAGAAAACAATGGAGCCTCCATCCTTTCTGACGTGGCCTTGGCAGTGGACAACAAATTAGCCCAGGAAGGCATCAGCAAAGAGGACGTGCAGGGCATCGGGCTTGGCGTTCCCGGCCCCGTGAGAAGCGACGGAGTGGTAAATTGCTGCGTAAATCTCGGCTGGAGTGAAGTGAATGCCGCGGAGGAACTCAGCAGCCTTACCGGATTGGACGTAAAGGTCGGAAACGATGCAAACGTAGCTGCCTTAGGAGAAATGTGGCAGGGCGGTGCAAAGGGCTGTAAAGATGTCGTTGTGGTAACCTTGGGAACCGGAGTCGGCGGCGGAGTTATCGTAAACGGAAAAGTAGTGGCAGGCTTTAATGGAGCCGGCGGCGAAATCGGTCATATTACCGTCAGCGATGACGAGATAGAGGCTTGCAACTGCGGCCAGTACGGGTGTTTAGAGCAGTATACCTCCGCAACCGGAATTGTACGTGTGACGAAGAGAAAGCTGGCAAAATCTTCAGATGACACCAGTTTGCGGCAGATAAAGAATCTGACGGCGAAGGATGTGTTTGATGCGGCAAAGGCGGGGGACGCCATTGCGCTTGGGTTAGTGGACGAGGTCTGCGGTATCCTTGGGGCGGCGCTTTCTAATATTGCCTGTGTGGTGAATCCGGAAATTATCGTAATCGGCGGCGGAGTTTCTAAAGCGGGGGATATTCTGATTGAGAATATTCAGAAGCATTATAAGGAGACGGCGTTCCATGCCTGCCGTAATGCGAAGTTTGCGTTGGCGGGGCTTGGAAATGATGCGGGGATGTATGGATGCGTGCAGATGTTGCTGGATGAATAGAAGTACATAAATTGGTAACTGATATGGGACAGGTGGGAAAATTTTTTTCCTGCTTGTCTTTTTTTTGTGTGGGATTCGGATTTGGGTGGCAAAAGGAGGGCTCCTGCGGCGGCTGGGAGGGGGATTGCGCCGGGACGGCTCTGGGTTTTTGTTACGCTGTACGGAGATAAGATGTTCTAAGAAATTTGATTGCAGGTTATGGGAAGGGGACGTGAACGGTACAAAGCCGCCGTCCGTGGCGGCGTTGTACCTCACCCAGCCGTCCGTGGCTGGGTGTCACTGGGTACAGAGCAGATTTCTAAGAACATCTAATCTCCTCCCAGAGTAACAAAAACCCAGAGCCGTCCCGGCGCAGTCCCCTCCCAGCCGCCGCAGGAGCCCTCTTTTGCCACCCAAATCCTGGGGTTGTGGAGAACGCTGCCTGTTGTTGGAGAAAATGGTTGCCAGAAAACTTTTGCCACCTAAATCCTGAGGTTGTGGTACGCTGCCCGCTGCTGGAGAAAATGATTATCAGCAAATTTTTGTCGGCTAAACTCTGAGGCTGTGGGGGATGTAATGGATTTAAACAATAAAATGCAAATTATGCCATACCTGGCAATACAGTTATTTTTGGGGGGAAATTATAATGGAGGTAAGATACAGGGAAACGAGTGTTAGGGGTGGAACTGTAGAAGAGAAAAAAGAGGGGAAGGGAAAGAGATGCGATACGGACATTTTGATAATGAGAAGAGAGAGTATGTGATTGACCGGGTGGATTTGCCGGTTTCCTGGACGAATTATCTGGGAGTAAGGGATTTGTGTGTGGTGGTGAATCATACGGCGGGGGGATATATGTTTTATAAGACGCCGGAGTATCACAGGGTGACGAGGTTTCGGGGGAATGCGGTGCCTATGGACAGACCGGGGCATTATGTGTATCTGCGGGATGCGGAGGACGGGGATTACTGGAGTATTTCCTGGCAGCCGGTGGGGAAACCGTTGGATGAGGCGGAGTACAAGTGCAGACATGGAATGAGTTATTCCGTTTATGAGTGTAAATATAAGGGGATTGAAGCCAGTCAGACATTGGTGGTGCCTATGGAGGATGCGGTGGAGCTGTGGGATGTGAAAATCAGGAATACCACGGGGGTGAGGAGAAGGATTTCGGTGTTTTCTTACCTGGAATTTTCCTTCCATCATGTGATGATTGATAACCAGAATTTTCAGATGAGCCTTTATTGTGCAGGGTCCTCTTATGAGGACGGGGTGATAGAGCATGATTTGTTTTATGAGGAGTACGGGTATCAGTATTTTACGGCTAATTTTCCGCCGGACGGGTATGACTGTCTGAGGGATAAATTCTTGGGGGCTTACCGGACAGAGGATAACCCGATTGCGGTGGAGCGGGGAAAATGCAGCGGCTCCTGTGAATTGGGGAATAACCATTGCGGAAGCCTGCAGAAGGATTTGGTGTTAGAGCCGGGGGAAGAGGTACGCCTTATCTTTATGCTGGGGGAAGGAAACAGGGAAGAGGGAAAACGGATTCGGGAGAAATATTCAAACCTCAACCATGTGAATGCTGTTTATGAGCAGTTATCGGCATACTGGGAGGATAAATTTTCCAGATTGCAGATACAGACGCCCAATGAGGGAATGAATACGCTGATTAACACCTGGAATCTTTATCAGGCGGAGGTCAATGTCATGTTTTCCAGATTTGCTTCCTTTATCGAGGTGGGAGGAAGAACCGGGTTAGGATACCGGGATACGGCGCAGGACGCTATGACGATACCGCACTCCAACCCGGAAAAATGCAGGCAGAGGATTGTGGAGCTGCTGCGGGGGCTTACCACCAAGGGGTACGGGCTGCATTTGTTCCAGCCGGAGTGGTTTGACCCGGACAAAGATAAGGAGAAGAAAAAGCCTTTTAAGTCTCCGACGGTGATACCCACAGCCAATGCGGCGGATATTGTGCACGGCATTGAGGACGCCTGCTCGGATGATGCGCTCTGGCTTGTCCCGGCGATTGTGGAATATGTGAAGGAAACCGGGGAAACAGAGTTTGTGGACGAGACGGTGACCTACGCCGACGGGGGAGAAGGCACGGTCTATGAGCATATGATGCACATTCTTGATTTCTCCGCAGAGCAGGTAGGAGCCACCGGAATCTGTAAGGGTCTGCGGGCGGACTGGAATGACTGCCTGAATTTAGGCGGAGGCGAGAGCGCCATGGTGTCGTTTCTGCACTATTGGGCAATCAGCAATTTTATAGAGCTGGCAGGCTATTTAAAGAGGGAGAAGGATGTAGAAAAATATGCTGCCATGCGGGAGAAGGTACATAAGGTGTGCAACGAAGAGCTTTGGGATGAAGAATGGTTTATCCGGGGGGTAACAAAGAACGGCAAAAAAATCGGAACCAGGGAGGATAAAGAGGGAAAAGTCCATTTGGAGTCCAACGCCTGGGCGGTGCTCTCCGGGGCGGCGGACCCGGAAAAGGGAAAACGCGCCATGGACAGCGTGGGGAAATATCTTTTCACACCATATGGAATTATGTTGAATGCGCCCTCCTACACAGTGCCGGATGACGATATCGGATTTGTGACAAGGGTGTATCCGGGAGTGAAGGAAAACGGTTCCATTTTCTCCCATCCCAATCCGTGGGCATGGGCGGCGGAGTGTGTGTTAGGGCGCGGCGATATTGCCATGAAATATTATGACGCCCTCTGCCCCTATTACCAGAATGACAAAATTGAAATCCGGGAGTCAGAGCCGTACTCTTACTGCCAGTTTATTATGGGAAAGGACCACACTGCTTTCGGCAGGGCGCGCCATCCGTTTATGACAGGCAGCGGCGGCTGGGCATATTTTTCCGCCACCCGGTATATGCTGGGGCTGCGCCCGCAGTTTACGGAGCTTGTCATTGACCCTTGCATTCCTGCAGATTGGAAGCTTTTCTCCGCAGTCCGCAAATGGAGAGGGGCGGAATTTGAGATTGAAGTAAAAAATCCCGAGGGCGTAATGAAGGGGGTAAAGGAAATCTGGTTAGACGGAGAGAAAGTGGAGCGCATTCCGGCACAGACGGAGGGCACGAAGCACAATGTAATCGTTGTTATGGGGAAAACAGCGTAAAAGTTTTAAAGAAAACGGGGGAATGCGGACAGATGCGTTCCCCGCACAAAGAAAGGGGATTTTAATATGATAAAATTTGGAACAGGCGGCTGGAGAGCCGTCATCGGAGAGGAATTTACAAAAGCAAACATCCAGCTGTTAGCCCAGGGGCTTGTCAATAAGATGAAAAGCGAGGGCGTGGCGGAGCAGGGAATTGTTATGGGATATGACAGAAGATTTCTTTCCAAGGAGGCAATGCAGTGGGCGGCGGAGGTCTTTGCGGCAGCCCATATCAAAGCCAGCCTGATTAATAAATCTTCACCGACGCCGCTGATTATGTTTTATGTGATGAAGCACGACCTGCCTTACGGAATGATGATTACCGCCAGCCATAATCCGGCGATATATAACGGAATTAAGGTGTTTACCGCAGGAGGCAGGGACGCAGATGAGCTTCAGACAAAAGATTTAGAGGACTATATCGGGGACGTTACGCCGGAGGAAGTGGCGGCGATGGACTACGAGGAAGGAAAGAAAGCGGGCTACATCGAGGAAATCTATCCGCTGAACGAGTATTTAGACAACATCATTGCCTCCGTAAATATGGAGGTGATTCGCAATGCGGGCTTAAAGGTGGCGCTAGACCCCATGTACGGCGTCAGCGAGACTTCCTTAAAAACAATCCTCATGACGGCGCGCTGTGAGGTGGCGACCATTCATGACAGGCACGATACCCTTTTCGGCGGAAAGCTGCCGGCGCCCTCTGCGGCAACCCTGCACTCTTTGCAGAATTATGTGGTGGAGAAAAAATTTGACATCGGTATTGCGACGGACGGGGATGCGGACCGTATCGGCGTCATTGACGATAAGGGAAATTTCCTGCATCCCAACGACATTTTAGTATTGCTGTACTATTATCTTGTGAAATTTAAGGGATGGAGCGGTCCGGTGGTAAGAAATATTGCCACCACCCATATGCTTGACAAGGTGGCGGCGGAGTTTGGGGAAACCTGCTACGAGGTTCCGGTGGGATTTAAGTATATTTCTGCCAAAATGCAGGAGACCGGGGCGATTATCGGAGGGGAATCCTCCGGCGGACTTACGGTGCACGGACATATCAACGGAAAAGACGGTATCTATGCCGCTGCGCTTCTGATTGAAATGCTGGCGGTGACCGGAAAGAAGCTCTCGGAAATCATGGAAGATATCCATGCAGAGTGCGGGGAAATCCACATGGAGGAGAGAGATTACAAATTTACGCAGGAAAAGAAAGAGGAAATGAATCATATTCTGATGGAACAAAAGCTCCTGCCGGATTTGCCGGAGGAAATCGACCACATTTCCTATCTCGACGGCAGCAAGGTGTATTTCAAAAACGGGGGCTGGATTATCGCACGCTTCTCCGGGACGGAACCGCTGCTTCGAATCTTCTGTGAAATGCCGGAGGCGGAAACTGCGGCGCAAATCTGTGATATTTATGAGGAATTTTTAGGCTTAATGGCGTAGACTTTTCAAATACCGGGCGGAATGTTATACTTTTTTCAGGGAAAGAAGAATGGGAAAAGATGACTTCTGCCCGGTACTTTTTGCTTGCCGGGAAATGTTTTGTTACGGCTGGCGGCATAATTTTAAGATAAAACGGAGGATGGTATGAAAACAAAAAGAAAACCAGGCTCTTTAAAACAAAAAATATTGATATTCCTGATACTGTGCTGGGGCGTCCCGATTGCAGTATTTTTTGCATTTACCACAATTTCTTACCGCAAGGGTATCATCGAAAAGGCGGAGGGGTTAGTGGAGGACCAGTTAGAAAATGTGGCGGCGTTTGCCTCCATCCGGATTGGCGACGCCATTACCCTCTGCCAGCGGCCTTCCTATGAGAAAACCTGGGAGACGGCGTGGAAAAGCTATCAGAAGGGGGAGTATTCTGAGAGCGAGTATCTTCAGCTGATAAACGGCAGCCTGAAGGGGAAATTTTATTTGGACGAAAAATTCAATATGTATGCCTATTACCAGTACGGCACGGAGAACCCGAAATGCTTTTCGTCCCGGACAGGCATTTCCTATAAGAGCTATACCGGTGAGATACAGCCGGAGCTGATGGACATTATCCGCATGGATTCCTCCTATGCCTACGTGCGGGTTGTGCAGGGCAGGATTTTTATTATAAGGAACCTCTATGCAACGATGGACTATGAGCGTTATGGAACGCTGGTGGTGGAATTGAACACGGATAAGGTATTTCAGGATGTGCCCGCAGACCTGAATGAGAGGATGATTGTCTGCATTGGCAGCAGCCGGGATGTGGTGGATTTTACGGGCGAAGAGAACCGTGAAGAAAAATTAGCGGAGCTGTCGGAGGAGCTGTTAGAGCGGTATGACGGCGTCAGCAACTGGAAAATGGATAAAATCGAAAACAAGGCATATAACGGCTATCTCTACCAGGAACGCCATGATAATTACCACATCGGGGTGCTTGTCTTTGCAAAGAAAAGCGAGATATATTCCAGCCTCTATGAGTTTTATACCATAGTGGCTTTGATGCTGGCGTTGTTTGCTCCGCTGTTTATCTATGGGGTTTCTTTTTTAAGGAAGCATATTCAGATTCCCATCGGGCAGATTTTACAGGCGTCTAAGCGCATGGAAGCGGGAGAAATCGGTATCACGGTGGGCGGCGGGGAAATGCCCAACTCCGAGTTTCAGTATTTGAAGGAAAGCTTTGACAGCATGTCTGCCCAGGTGAAATATCTTTTTGATTATGTGTATGATGAAAAGTTAGCGAGAAAGGACGCGCAGATACAGGCTTTGCAGGCGCAGATAAATCCTCATTTTCTGAATAATACCTTAGAGATGATGAACTGGCAGGCGCGCATGTCGGGAAATACGGTGGTGTCAAAGATGATTGAGGCGCTGGGTACGGTGCTTGATTACCGGATGAACCGGGCGAACGTGAAGGAGATTCACCTGGCTGAGGAATTGCAGTGTGTGGACGCCTATTTTTACATTATGACCATGCGCTTCGGGCAGAGGCTTCAGATTGAAAAGAAAATTGACGAGGAGCTGCTCTATATCATGGTGCCGCCCCTGATTTTACAGCCCCTTGTGGAAAATGCCATTGTCCACGGAGTGGAAACGGTAAAGAACGGTAAAATCCGTCTGCGGGTGTACCATGATGTGAAAAATGTTTATTTTGAGGTGCGCAATACAGGGAAAAAGATGACGAAGGAGGACTTTGACCGGATTGCGGCAATCCTTGAGGGAGATGAGGAAAAAATACCGAAAAGTACGGGACGTCACACCTCCATCGGCATACGGAATGTAAACAAAAGGATTCGCTTAGTCTACGGGGAAGAGTACGGACTTACGATTGTGCAGGAGGAAAATTTAGAGACAGTTTCCACCATTACCATACCGTACAGGGAGTGGAATGAGGACGCTTCGTTAAAAGCACGGAAGGACGCAGAGGACGAATGGAGGAACATGGCAAGATTGAACAAATAATGTCAAGTCGGTCTAATGCCTTTTTGTAAAATCTGTACTAATATGATGATAGTAAATGAAGAGCACATTTACAAACCATATGAAGGAGGATTTACTATGAAGAAAAAAGTTTTATCAGTACTGTTGGTGGGGGCAATGACAGCATCTATGATGGCTGGCTGCGGAAACAATGCCGATGCGTCAGGGGACAGCGGGACGGTATCCCAGGAGACAGAAAAAGGCGGCGATACCGCCGAGGCAGCAAAAAATCCGGTTACATTGAAAACGGTGTCCATGTTTGGGGGAACAGACCCGAATAAAGAAACCTATGAGGCTATCAATGCAGAGATTATGGAACAGTATGACTACATCACGATAGAGGACAATTCCTCTACTTCAAGTGAAGAGTGGAAAGCAACCGTCAACGCAGATTTTTCTGTGGGAAATGAGCCGGACGTAATTCAGTTCTTTACCGATGCAACGGCAGACACGATTGTTGACACCGGAAAATTAGTATCTATCGAAGAGATACGTGCAGAATATCCGGAGTATGCGCAGGATACGTTAGAGTCCGCTTTAGAGGCAGCAAAAAATACCGACGGCGTGATGAGGGCAGTGCCTACCACCGGATACTGGGAGGGCTTATACTGCAACAAGGATTTATTTGACCAGTATGATTTAGAGCTTCCTACCGATTGGGAGTCTTTAGAGACAGCAATCACAACCTTCCACGACAATGGAATTATCCCGATTGCATGTTCCTTAAACAATGTGCCTCATTACTGGATTGAGTTCCTGATGCTCTATTCTGCAGGCGTGGAGGAATATACTTCCATCCCGGAAACTGCTCCGGAAGGCTGGGTCAAAGGTCTTGAGCTGTTTAAAACCTTAAGGGACATGGGAGCATTCCCGGAGGATACTGACACTGTAGACGACCCATATGTAGGACAGTTATTCCGCGATAAAAAGGCGGCAATGCAGCTTGACGGTTCCTGGTATGCAGGAAATATCGAGGACACAGAAAACACCGTAGTTGTGGCATTTCCGGGCGTTCCGGACCAGAAGGCAGAAGCAGGCTCTTTAGTAGGCGGTATCTCTTCCGGCTTCTATATCACAAAGAAAGCATGGGAGGACCCGGACAAGAGGGATGCGGCAGTGAAATTTGTTATGGCACACACCAGTCAGGCTGGCGTGCAGAAATACTGGGAGGCTACAGGTGCTTTATCCCAGGCAGCAACCGAGGTAACTCCGGTAGAGGGGGCAACACCTTTTGCAGAGTCCATTGCAGCTTATACCAGCGGTGCCAGCGCCATCGTATCACCGACGGACTCCAGAATCGGCGACGCATATAAGACCCTGGTGGCATATATTGTGAAAGTATCTACTGGCGCCATGCCTGCCGAAGAGGCTTTGAATGAAACATTATCTTTAATTCAGTAAATGATATTAAAAACGGAGGGGCTGCATTTTGCCCGGTCCCTCTGTTTTTACCTTACAGAAAATGCGTCGGTAGACGCAGTTATTCGGAAATTCGTTTACGAACTTCATGAGCGTCACGAAGTGACGATTTTTTATACCCAAAATCCGGGAATTTCCCGTGGAAAAAGTCAGTTTTTAGAAGAAGAAAGGTGGAAGAAAGATGTTATATAAGAAAAAATGGCCGTTAGTGGTGTTCTTAGTACCGGGGTTACTGTTTATGCTGATCTTTCTTTACATACCGTTTGTTGAAAATATTAAGAACAGTTTTTATGATATGCCTGCCATCGTAAAGATGCCGGGAACTGAATGGAAGTTTATTGGACTTGAAAATTACAAGAGATTGCTTACGGATACAGATGTGAGGACGGCGTTACTTAACTCCGTAAAAATGATGGTGCTGACGGTTATCTTTGAGGTAGGAATTGCCTTTGTGCTGGCGGTACTGGTATCTCAGGTGAAAAAACTCCAGCAGCTGTTTCGTACCGTCTACTTTTTTCCGGTAGTTATTTCTGCAACAGCAATCGGTTTGTTGTTTAAATTGTTCTATAACTATAATGGCGGTATGTTAAATCAGATATTGGCAGTATTTGGAGTGGAGCCTGTCAACTGGCTTTCGCCGGAGCTTGCATTTATTATGGTATGTATTCCGACGCTGTGGAGTTACATCGGATTTTACTTTGTAATTCTGCTGACCGGATTAAGCGATATCCCTGATGATATATATGAGGCGGCGTCCATTGACGGCTGCAGCCGTTTTAAACAGGTATTTTATATTACGCTGCCGATGATGAAATCCGTATTTTTTACCTCTGTTACCTTAGCGGTAACGGGAGCGCTTAAGGTATTCGACCTTCCGTGGGTGATGGTTCCCAACGGGGCGCCCCAGGGAATAACCCATTTCCTTGGCACCTATATGTATCAGCAGACCTTCGGGCTTAACAATTATGATTATGGCTCTACCTTAGCGGTGCTGATTGTTGTTCTCGGCATTGTAGTGTCAAAGGGAGTAGGCTTCCTCACTGAGGACAGAGAGGAGCGGGCGGAGAAAAAAGCGAAGCGCGCCAGAGAAAAAGCGGAGAAGAAAGCAGCTTTGAGCGGCAGAAAAGTACAGAAAAGGGAGGTGGCATAATGGATGCGGCAGTACAGGTAAAAGCAACGGTAAAAAGAAGAAAAAAAGTAAAGATAAGCACGATTGTGATTTACGCTATCCTGATTTTGTGGGCGGTGCTGACGGTTTTCCCCTTCGTATGGGTGGTAATGAACTCCTTTAAGCCATCGGCAGAGGTGCTCCGTTCTTCCTTTGCACTTCCAAGCCCGGCAACTATGATGAACTATGAGAATGCCTTCGGAAAGCTGAATGTATTAAACGCATACGGACACAGCTTTTTGATTTCCGGTTCCGTAACCGTGGGCGTTATGGTATTTGCTTCGCTGATGTCCTTTGGGCTTACCAGATATCATTTTAAGGGAAAACAGCTGGTGCACAGCCTGATTGTGGCAAGCTTGATGTTCCCGGTGTTTGCCACCATTATTCCGGTATTCCGTATGATTGTGGAATGGGGGCTGTTAAATAAAAATATTGCGGTTATCCTGCCGCAGATTGCCGGAAACTTAAGTTTTGCAACCATCGTTATGACAGGCTTCATGCAGAGCATTCCGGTGGAAATGGAAGAGGCAGCCTACATGGAGGGGGCAAATGTATTTCAGGTGTTTGGCAGAATTATTGTTCCGCTCTGCCGCCCGTCTCTTGCAACCGTGGCAATCTTTAGTTTCCTGTGGTCCTACAACGATTTGTTTGTACAGAAGATTATGATACGTGACCCGAAGAGATACCCCATCTCCACACTGTTAGAGCAGATTAGCTCCCAGTATGGAACGGATTTCGGATTGATGGCGGCGTCAGTCACGATTATCGTGATCCCGGTTATGATTGTATATGTGATATTGCAGAAAAACATCATTAAAGGATTGACAGCCGGAGCAGTAAAAGGCTAGAATCAATATAAGAAAAAAGAACGGCGGCGCTCAAAGTGGGTGTCGTCGTCTCTGTATGGGGGATTTTTTTATGTATAAAGTGATGATTGTGGATGATGAACCGATTATTGTGGAAGGGCTTTCGAGAAGTATCGCCTGGGAAAAATGGAATTGTGAGGTGGCAGCCACCGCCAACGACGGGCTGGAGGGGAAACAGCTCATTGAAGAGAAGAAGCCGGATATTGTTTTTATGGATATCTGTATGCCGGAGATGGACGGACTTGCCATGATAGCGGCTGTCAACTCCCAGTTTCCCGATTTGGAAATCTGCGTCCTGACAGGCTACCGGGATTTTGAGTACGCCAAAGAAGCCATACGGTTAGGCGTTACCCGTTTCCTGCTGAAGCCCTCCAATATGGACGAGTTAGAGGAAGCCATCGACGCCATGTGCAAAAACCTGAAAAAGAAGGGCATTACCGGGGAAGAGCCTGAGAAGGGGGAGGAAAAGGAGCCGGGAGAAAGTGCGTCCAGCAGCTTTATCGTAAAGAATGCCCTGCATTATATCGAGGAAAACTATACCCAGAAGCTGACCTTAAGCGAAGTGGCGGAAAAGACCTATGTGAGCCAGTGGCATTTGAGCAAGCTGTTAAACCGTCATACAGGGCAGAGCTTTTCCGACATTTTAAACCATGTGCGCATTGAACACGCCAAGGAGCTGTTAAAAGACCCGGCGCTGCGGATTGGGGATATCTCGGAGCAGGTGGGATTTTTGGATTTGGCGCATTTCTCGCGGGTATTCAAAAAGCAGGAGGGCGTATCCGCCAACGAGTACCGGAATAAGGTGCTGGGAAGATAGAAAATGCAGACCTTGCCTTTTTTTATCCCTGCTTGCGCACTTGCCCGCGAAGCCTTGAAATAAGCGGATTTTGCTGTTACAGTCTAGTTAGAAGCCGCAGTGCAGAGCCATAATCTATCAGGAAACGGGCTGCACAAAGGACGGCTGTCAAAGGAAAAAAGACAGGGGGACTAGACAATGAATATGATGAAAGCAAAAGACTATCAGGACATGAGCCGGAAGGCGGCAAACATTATTTCCGCACAGATTATCATGAAACCGGACTGCGTACTGGGGCTGGCAACAGGCTCCACGCCCATCGGCACCTACAGGCAGCTGATTGATTGGTATCAGAAGGGGGATTTGGACTTCTCTAAGGTGTCCACCGTAAATCTGGACGAATACCGGGGCTTAAAGCATACAGACCCGCAGAGCTATTACTATTTTATGCGTGAAAATCTGTTTCGCCATGTCAATATAAGAGAGGACGCTTCCTTTGTGCCCGACGGCACCAACGAGGACGCTGAGGCGGCATGTGCAAACCACGAAGAAATCATCCGTTCCTTAGGAGGAATTGACTTACAGCTGTTAGGGCTTGGAAATAACGGACATATCGGTTTCAACGAGCCGGGGGCAGCCTTTGAGAAGGAAACCCACTGCGTGGATTTGACAAAGAGTACTATAGAGGCAAATTCGAGGTTCTTTGATTCCATCGACGAAGTGCCCACCCAGGCATACACCATGGGAATCCGTACTATCATGCAGGCGAAGAAAATCCTGGTGGTGGTAAACGGAGAGGGAAAAGCAGACATTGTGGCACGTGCCTTCTGGGGTCCGGTGACGCCGGAGGTTCCCGCATCCATTTTGCAGATGCACCCCGACGTAACTGTCGTCGCAGACGAAGCAGCTCTTTCAAAGGCGCCGATGTAAACAGACGGCAGAAGGGGGAAATGCAGAATGATTATCAAAAATGCACTTGTTTTCACATTGAATCAGGGATTTATTCCCAAAGACGTTGTTATCGAGAACGGATATTTCACCGCAGGAACACGGGAGCCTTTTAACGGCGAACAGGTCATTGACGCAGCAGGAAATTACCTGATACCGGGACTGGTAGACGTTCATTTCCACGGCTGCGCCGGACATGATTTTTCCGACGGTACGCCGGAAGCATTAGACGCCATCGGCGCCTACGAATTAAAATGCGGCGTTACCTCCATCTGTCCCGCTTCCATGACCTTAGCGGAGGACACCTTGATTTCCGTCTGCGAAAACGCCTATGCCTACAAAACCCGCAGCGAAAACCGGCAGACCTCCAGACTGTGCGGCATCCATTTAGAAGGCCCATTTATCTCCATGGAAAAAAAAGGCGCCCAAAACCCTGCGTTTATCCAAACACCCAGTGAAGAGACCTTCCGCCGCCTGCAGAAGGCAGCCCACGGTCTGGTACGTCTCATCACCATCGCGCCGGAAACAGAGGGAGCCGAACATTTCATCCGCACCTTATCCCCGGAGGTTCATATCTCCGTAGGTCATACTGCCAGCGATTACGAAACCGCCAGCAGAGCCTTCGCCCTCGGAGCAGACCACGTAACCCACTTTTTCAACGCCATGCCAGCCTTCACCCACCGCGCCCCATCCGTATTCGGTGCCGCCTTCGACGCAAAGCACGTAATGCCCGAACTGATTTGCGACGGAATCCACGTAGACCCCTCCGCCGTCCGTATCCTCTTCGCCCTTTTCGGCAAAGAGCGCATGATTTTAATCAGCGACAGCATGAGCGCAGCGGGAATGCCTGACGGCAATTACTCCCTCGGCGGTCTCCCCGTCAAAGTCACCGGAAACCTGGCAACTTTAGAAGACGGAACCATTGCAGGTTCAGCCACCAACCTCATGGATTGCCTGCGAACCGCCGTCTCCATGGGCATCCCCCTAGAAACCGCCGTCCGCTCCGCCACCTACAACCCCGCAAAATCCATCGGCGTAGAAAATCTCTGTGGCAGTATTACACCCGGTTTGCCAGCAGACTGCGTTATTTTATCTCAGGAGAATTTATCCACCCAACAAGTCATCTTCAACGGAGAAATTGTACAGCGGTAGAAAACAGCTTCGGGCGGCAAATGTGGCTGTCCAGTAACTGATATTGGCGGAGGACACCCGGCGGGGGTTTTATTTGTGACTATGGGAGGAGATTAGATGTTCTTAGAAATCTGTTCATTACCCAGTGACGCCCAGCCACGGACGGCTGGGCGAGGTACAACGCCGCCATGGAAGGCGGCTTTTGTACCGTTCACGTCCCTTATCCAAAACCTTCGGCACAGATTTCTTAGAACATCTTATCTCCGTACATCGGAACAAATAAAACCCCCGCCGGGTGTCCTCCGCCGCATCCCCTTACATCACAGCCCAAATTTGCCACCCGAAGCGTCCCCCTCTCAAAGCATCACGCCGACAACAACTTCTCATAATCCCCCATCGGCAGCGGCTTCGAAAAATAATACCCCTGAATATCATTACACTCCACTTCCTGCAAAAACGTCACCTGCTCCTCCGTCTCCACGCCCTCCGCAGTAACCAGAAGTCCCAGATTCTGCGCAAGCTTCGTCACATGATAAAGCAGCGTCTCCCCGTTCTTATCCCCAATATAATCAATAAGGCTCTTATCTAACTTCAAGGTATCAAAATGCATCACATTCAAAGCCGCAAGGGAAGAATAACCGTTCCCAAAATCGTCCAACAGCAGCCAGAACCCCGCATCATGGAAATCCGAAATCAGATGTGAAATATTGGAGTTATCAATGGTAGCGCTCTCCGTAATCTCTAACTGAATGTATTCCGGATTAAGCTGGTATTCCTTTAAAATATTCTGGTATTTCTCCACAATATTCTCATAATAAAGACTGGCACGGGAAATATTCACAGAGACAGGCACCAGCTTTCTGCCCTCTGCCTCCCATTCCTTCTGCTGGCGGCAGACCTCCGCAAAGACATATTCGTCTAATTTGGAAATCATACCGTTTTTCTCAAAAAGCGGTATAAACTTGCCTGGGGATAAATAGCCCTCCGGCGTGCGCCAGCGGATTAAAGCCTCCGCACCCACCAGAGAAAAACCGTCCACACTGTATTTCGGCTGATACCAGACTTCAAACTGGCGGCTTCTTAAAGCCTCGTCAAAGGCATCCTCCATCTGGCGGTTTAAAATCACCTCTTCTGCATCCACTTCGTCATAGAAAGCAAGAATCCGGTCCATATGACCTTTAATCAGGTGCTTTGCCTGAATGGCATGGCTGTAGGCGTTTTCTATGGTTTCCGTCCCGTTAAAATAGTAAATTCCGAAGGAGGGGTGAATCCGGGGAACATTCAACAATTCCGGCAGGGCGCAAATCCGTACCGCAAGCTGCAAAATCCGTTTTTCCACAGCGGTCTGGTCCGTCTCGTCAAGAAACAGGATAAAACGGTCTGCATTGACACGGGCGCAGAGGTCCTCTTTGTGGAGGCACTGTTCAAAAATTTCCCACATCCGGCGTAAGGTTTCGTCGCCCATCTCCACGCCGCAGGTATTGTTGATAATCTTAAAACCATTCAAATCCATCGCCACCAGATAACCGGGGGAACCGGATTTCTGGGAAAGCTGCTCCTTAAAGCAGGCAAAATTTGCCCCTTTGGTGATAGAATCCTCATAAGCAAGGCGCATCAGCTCTTTCTGCGCTTTGTGATAAGAGTAGAGATAGAGGAAAATACTTAAGGCGGCGGCTGCCACAATAAAAATTAAAAGCGCCATCACAATCTGCATGACGGGAGTAAGGCGGTCATGGAGCACCTGGGAGGGCACCACCGTCATCATATACCAGTGGATATTGCCGTCTGCAATTTCCAGGGGCATATAATAGGCGTCACGGGCGCCGTCGCAGAGATAGTGGATGGTCCCGCTGTTTCCGGCATTAATGTCCTCCATCAGCTGATGGATTACCGTGCGGTTGCTGCTGCTGTATTGAATGGCATGGGAGAAAATATTCGTATCTCCGTGCATGGGAGCGTCCTTAGAGGCGGCAATCAGGCTGCCGTCCTCCTTTATGATATAGCTGTAGCCCATGCCGTTAAAGGACTCCACATTTAAGGTGTCCTGAAAACGTTCTGACTGGTAGGAGGCGAAAAGCACGCCCATAACCTCATTGGTATCCGGATTGCAGATGGGGACGCTGATAACGTTAATCAGTTCGGGGATATCACCGATGGCATCCTCCATGGCGTCGGTAATCACTGCATTTCCCTTAAGCCCCTCCTGAAAGAAATCCCGGAAGGCAATATTCTGTATATAACCGTCCGTGGTGTAGGCAGTACCGTACAGGCTGATATATCCCATCCGTTTGAAACCATAATTTTCCACAAAAGGACGCATATTGTCCAAAATCGTGTCCTTTTCCTGTGGAAGGATGGCAAGCTCACGCGACAGGCTGTGCATTAAGCGGAATTTATCGGAAATCTCAGTTTCCACAGCCAGCACATTCTGCGCAGCCACATCCTGCAGGGTCTGTTCTAACTCTAACTGCAGGTTTTCCCTGATTTTGAAATAACATCCATAAATGACGAGCAAAAGGACGAGAATGGCGGCGATTAAGCCGGAAATCTTCATCCGCAGCATTTTTTTATTTTTCATAAGTACCTCCCCATATCAGTGTCCGGGATAGTGTTTTTGTTCGTAAATAGTACATATTGCTACCTATTATTATACTACTTATGGGAAACAAGGCAAACTTTTTTTCAAATTTGCGGTAGAAAATGGCAGTTTCAGAAAAAATCCGGGCAAATTCTGCTGCCGAAAGAAAAAGAAGGAGCAGATATTTGCTCCTTCCCTCGATTTATCGTATCCGGGATTTTCTTGAGGCGGCGATACCAAACAGCAGCAGCGCCGGAAAAATAACAGCGGCGAGAATCCCGATTTTTAAATTGTCGTTAAAAAAGCTGGAAACCATGCCCACCAGCGTAGGTCCGCCGGAGCAGCCAAGGTCGCCGCCTAATGCCAGGAGCGCAAACATGGCAGTTCCGCCCTTTGGTACCGCGGCAGAGGCTTTGCTGAAGGTTCCGGGCCAGAGAATACCCACAGAAAGACCGCAGAGGGCGCAGCCTAACAGTCCTGCCACAGGATTTGGAATCAGGGAGATAGCCAGGTAGGAGGCGATACAGAGAAAAATGCTGTAGACCATAAAGCGGTCTAAGTCTATTTTTTCCCCGTATTTTCCGTAAATCGCCCGGGAAGAGCCCATGAGAATGGCAAACGCCATAGGGCCTGCCAAATCGCCGACGGTTTTGGATACGCCAAGTCCCATTTCCGCAAAGGTGGACGCCCACTGGCTTACCGCCTGCTCGCTGGCTCCGGCGCAGACCATCATCAAAAACAGAATCCAGAAAATTTTCATGGAAAACAGCTCTTTGATGGTAAGCCCCTTCTCACCCTCATCTATCAGGGAAGCGATGGGAACCTTGAGAAACAGGAAGGTGTTGCAGAGCGGAATAATTGCCCAGAGCACTGCCAATACTTTCCAGTTTTCAATTCCGAAGAACCGGAAAAAGACAGTGGAGAGCAGAACGACTCCCACATGCCCCCAGCAGTAGAAGGAGTGCAGCAGGCTCATGGTCTGCTCCTTGTGTTCCGTAGGACATGCCTCTACCACGGGGCTTACCAGTACCTCCAATAGCCCTCCGCCGATGGCATAAATCATAACCGCCAGAAGAATGCCGATAAAGGGGTCCGAAAAGCATTCCGGCAGGACGGTGAGAAGAATCAGTCCCGCAGCGGCAAAAATATGGGCGAGTATCATAGAAACACGGTAGCCGATTTTGTCCACGAAAGTAACAGATAATAAATCCACCAGTAGCTGCAGACCGAAATTAATGGTAATGAGCATGGTAATTTTTTCCAGGGGAATCTGGTAGCTGCTCTGAAAGGTTAAAAAGAGCAGCGGTACAAAGTTATTGACCACTGCCTGTACGATATAAGCGATAAAACAGGCAGTGACAGTCTTATTATAATCGTTCTTCATAAAAATCCTCCATTCTTGCGCAGCCTGCGAATTGGGTGCAGCCACAAATTTGCTGTGCGAAAATACAGATTTTCCCACAAATCATAACTTTGCTGTGCGAAAATACAGATTTTCCCACAAATTCGAAATATCAGGCGCAGACAGCGTTTCTTTTTACTCTGGCAAGGGCATTTGCAACCGCAGGAATACAGATGATACAGAGGGTAACAGCCATTTCCGGCAGCAGGTAGGACGCCTGGTAGCCGATAGAATAAAGCACAGGGCTCATTCCCTCCGGGGCGTAGGCGGCAAAAAATACGACGCCGGACAGGGTGGAAAACAGGAAACGCCCCAGAACGCCCACCACATATCCAATCTGAAGCCCCCATTTCTTTTTGTGGAAAAAGCCTGCAAGCCCCAAAGCGCCGAAGGCAAGGGGATAATCTAAAAGCATTTGGGGAATGGTATAGAAAATCGGTTCGGTGACAAACTGTACCAGACCGTAGGCAACTGCCGTCATAATACCCACGTAGGGACCGTACCAGTAGGCAATCAGCACGATAAACAGCATGGAAAGCAGCGTTACGGAGCCGCCCATGGGCATTTCAAACAGCTTTATCATGGAGCAGACCACCGCAAGGGCAATGGCTGCTGCGGAATAGACCAGCTGTTTTGTGGTAAAAGCCGCTTTCTTTGAGGCGTTTCTGTGACGCAGCAGGGCGGCAATTACGATTAAAAGCAGGCTGATGACAGCTACAATCAAAATACCTGTTGCCGTCAGCCGTACAGAGCCGTCGCCCCATGCGCCTTCCGGCGTTGCAAAAAAGTTATTCATAGTAAGAACCTCCGAATATTCAATATTTCAGCGGTTCAACTATAACAACACAGCGGGAAAAAGTCAAGAAAAGAACGGCTTTATTTGACAAGGCGGGAAAGAAAAAATATAATAGCAAAATACAGAAAAAACAAACAAAGCAAAGGGAGAACGACAGACATGAAAAAAAGATTGTTAACGGCGGCGCTGGCAGGAATCGCAGCGGTATTTGCGCTTACGGCGGGCTGCGGAAATGGAAAAGATTCCTCTGTGGGAGGCGGAGATTTTGGAGAAACAGACAGCAAAGCGGCAGAAATGGCTGGGGCGCAGGAGACAACTGCCGAGGGAATCACCTTTACAGACGATTTGGGCAGAGAGGTAACGGTAGCTTCCGCGGACCGGGTGGCGGCGCTTATCGGCAGCTTTACAGATGTCTGGCTGCTTGCCGGAGGCGAAGTGGCGGCAGCGGCAAACGATTCCTGGGAAAGTCTGGAATTGGATTTAGGGGAGGACGTTGTAAATCTGGGAAGTATTTTAGAGCCGGATGTGGAGCAGCTGATAGCAGCGCAGCCGGATTTGGTTCTTGCCAGCGCCAATACGGACGCAGATGTGGCAATGGAGGATATTTTAACCCAGGCGGGAATCACAGTGGCATATTTTGATGTGGCGGATTTTGATTCCTATCTGCATATGTTAGAGATTTGTACCAAGATTACAGGACGTGCCGATTTGTATGAGAAAAACGGCCTTTTGGTAAAGGAAGAGATTGAGGAAACGAAGAAGCGTGTGGACGGCAGTGCGCCGACGGTGCTGTTTTTACGGGCGTCCTCCCAGAGCGTAAAGGCGAAGGGCAGCGAGGGGAATGTCTGCGGGGAGATGTTAGCGGATTTAGGAGCGGTCAATATCGCAGACAGTGATGAGAGTTTATTAGATGACCTTAGCATGGAGGCAATTATTGCGGCGGACCCGGATTACATTTTTGTGACGATTCAGGGGTCGGACAGCGAGGCGGCACGGAACAACGTGGAGGAGCTGTTAGTTTCCAACCCTGCGTGGAATGCCCTGACTGCGATTCAGAATGGAAATTATTACTGGCTGGACAAGCGGCTGTTTAACTTAAAGCCCAATGCAAAGTGGGGAGAGGCGTACCGGCAGTTAGCGGATATTCTCTACCCGGAGCAGTAGGCGCCGGGATGTGACAGACGGCACAGAGGGATTGCGGTGCAAAGAAGAGACGGAGAGAGGATGGTTATGGCATATTTCCCATTTTTTATAGACATTGAAAATGAAAAAGGACTGATTGCAGGGGGCGGCAGGATAGCAGCCCATAAGGTGGAAAAACTGCTGCCCTTCGGGGCGCGGCTGACTGTCATTGCGCCGCGGATTTCTTCTATATTAAAAGAGAATCCGGCTGTCACCTGTTTGGAACGGGAATTTCTCGACAGCGATGTGGAGGGGAGCCGTTTTGTCATTGCCGCCTCGGACGACGTCGCATTAAACCATCATATCAGCGCTTTGTGCAGGGAAAAGGGGATTCTTGTAAATGTGGTGGACGATAAAGATTACTGCGGTTTCCTTTTCCCGGCGTTAGTGAAGGAGGGAAAGCTGACGGCGGGAATCTGCACCGCCGGAGCAAGTCCCCAGACAGCCGCCTCTGTCCGCAGCCGGTTGGCCGCAGAGCTGCCGGGGCAGACAGAAGCGATTTTGGAGAATTTGAATGATTTAAGGGACGCTGCAAAGGAGCGGATTGCAGATGACAGAAAACGCGCCGCCTTTTTAAAAGATGCGGCGAAATTCTGTCTGGCGCAGAACCGTCCGCTGACGGATACGGAACGGGAAAACTGGCTGGCAGAATATGAGAAAGTTGATACATGTGAGGAAAAAACGGAATCTGGAAGGAGCTGCAGTGTACTGCCAGAGGGGACAGTGTCCGGCGGGGAGGCTGTGAAAGAAGAAAATCCGCTCCTATGGCAGAAAAACGGCAGCGTCACATTGGCAGGGGCAGGCTGCGGGGCATATGACCTTATAACGCTTCGGGGCTTAAATGCGCTGCGGAATTGTGACGTCCTGATTTATGATGATTTGATAGACGAGCGTCTGTTAGACCATGTTTCCGAGAGCTGTGAAAAAATTTATGTGGGAAAACGCAGAGGCGCCCACAGCAGACCGCAGGAGGAAATCAACGCCCTTTTGGTGGAAAAAGCAAAGGAAGGAAAGCGGGTGGTGCGTTTAAAGGGCGGCGACCCCTTTGTATTCGGGCGGGGAGCGGAAGAGATAGAGGCGCTTCGCAGGGAAAAGATAGAGGTGTTGGAGATTCCGGGAATCACCTCCGCCATCGCAGTTCCCGCAGCGGCGGGCATTCCTGTCACAAACCGGGGGATGAGCCGCAGCTTTCATGTGGTTACAGCGCATACCTCCGATACGGAGGATTGCCTCCCGAAAGACTTAGAAAATCTGGCAAAGTCAGAGGGCACCTGTATTTTTCTTATGGGGCTGCACCAGTTAGGACAAATCGCGGAAAGGCTGCTTGCTTACGGAAAAGCGCCGGATACCCCGGCGGCGGTGGTTCACGGAAATTTTGACGGAACGGTGCAGGCGGTGCGGGGAACGCTGGCTGATATTGCAGAAAAGGCGAAAATGGCGCAGATAGAAGCACCGGCAGTCATTGTGGTAGGAGAGACTGCCGGGCTAAAGCTGCTGTCTTAGTTTGACAAAATATAGAAACAAGCGTCTGTCAGCCGAAAAAGTAAAAGTTCTCGCTCCCATCTGAAAAAATTCGTATCTGTGTCTGAAACACTTCCTCTATCACATGGGAGGCAAGGCATTCCTCCGGCGTTCCGGCGGCTGCAATCTTCCGGTCATTCATCACCAGCAGCCTGTCGGAAATCCGCAGCGCCTGGTTCAAATCGTGTAAAATCAAAATCACCGTCTTTCCCTGTTTTTTCAGGGTACAGACCATTTCAAGAAATTCCCGCTGACCGTTGATATCCAGATAGGTGGTAGGCTCGTCTAACACAATGTAGTCGCAGTCCTGCGCCAAAACCATGGCAAAAAATACCCGCTGCCTGATGCCTCCGGAAAGGGTGTCTACGCAGCAGTCGGCGTATTCCGTTACATGGGTAAAATCCATGGCGCGGTTTACGATTTCCACATCCTTTTTTGACTTTTTCCTGGAAAATCCCAGGTGCGGGAAACGCCCGTGCTCCACCAGAGTTTTTGTGGGCAGAGCAGGGATAATGGTGCGCACCTGGGGCAGGAAAGACAGCTCCCTTGCCCGTTCCTTTGGCGGCAGCTTCAAATAATCCCGTCCGTTTAGCCGGATACTCCCGGCAGTCACCTTTGAAACGCCGTTTAAACATTGCAGCAGGGTAGTTTTGCCGCAGCCGTTGGGACCAATCAGCGTAGTAATCTGCCCCGCCGGAAAGGAGGCGGAGATATCTTTTAAAATCGGAGTATGTCCGCAGGAAACGGACACATGGGAAAATTCAAGCATGGACTCTTCGCCCTCCTTTCTTTTTCAAAAGCAGATATAAGAAAAACGGACCGCCGATAAAGGACATGATAATTCCTGCCGGAAGCTCAAAGGGGGCGGCAATCACCCTGCCTAAAAGGTCACAGAGTATGACGAAGCCGGCGCCAAGCAGCGCCGAGCAGGGCAGCAGGAATCTGGCGTCGTTTCCGAAAAGCTGTCTGCAGATATGGGGCACGATAAGCCCGATAAAGCTTAAAAGACCCGCATAGCTCACCACGCAGCCCGCCAGAATACTGGACAATACTAACAGAAGAAACCGGGTCAGTGAAACCCGAAGCCCAAGGGAGTGGGCGATATCGTCACCGAGGGCAAGCAGATTTAACGGCTTGGCAAAAAGAAGCGCAGCGAAAAATGCCGCCAAAATGCAGAGACAGGGAAGCTTGATTTTATTTAAGGTCAGCCCGGACAGCGTCCCGATTAAAAAGGAGGTCAGGTTGACGGTGATATCCGTATCTAATAATTTTATGGTATTTATTCCCGCATTTAAGAAGCTTGATACGGTAATGCCTGCCAGGATAATGGTGGTTCTTGAACTGTCGGAGGCAGCCGCCAGCAGAAAAATCACAAGGGTGGTAAGCAGCGCCCCCAAAAAGGCAAACACCGGCACATAGAAGGAATTTGCCGGGAAAAAAATCATGGCAAGCATAACGGCAAAGCCGGAGCCGGAATTGACGCCGATGGTATTGGGGCTGGCAAGGGAGTTGTTCATGACGCTCTGTAAAATCACTCCGGCGCAGGAAAGCCCCACCCCGGCAAACAGACCGCCGATGACCCGTGGAATCCGCACGGTGGTAATCAGGATATAGGCGGTGGAGGTTCTGTCTTTTCCGGTGAGCACATTTAAGATATCCGAAAGCGTCAGGTTGACGCTGCCGAATAAAATCCCAAGTATGACAGAAAAAAGTAATATAAGAAACAGGATAAAAATGAGTAATGCAGGGTGTTTTTTCATGGGAACCTCGTTAAATTCGGGAAGCTTTTACGCCTCGGTGTATGTTGATGATATAAATGCACAAGAGATTATAACATAGTTAGTCAATGTCTTTTGCTGTCATTTTCCTGAGTTCATCTTTGCGGTATTGAGTCCGCCCGTCTATCCAGACAAAGAGTTCTATGGCAAGGAGAATGATACATGGAATAATAAAATCATCAGAAAGCGATGCTTTCATAGTAAAATATAAGACTGCCATAGCTGCAATCGAAAGCAGGGGAACAACAGCCCCTAACTGCCATAGCTTTCTTGTGCTTAAATATTTCTGCGCCATAGTTATGATGAGCGTAACAATGATTGTAATAATACTCAAAGTAATGTTAGATAACATAATCATTTTTTCCTTTCCTGTTTGTATTTGTCAATGATGATTTTTGCGGTTTCCAAATCAATTCGTGAGTCAACGGCAAGCCCTTTGATAAATGTGGGAAATGGTTCTTCCTCTTTTGGCGCGTTGTTTTTTACAATAACATAATTTTATGTGAAATAAAAGAAAATATGATTCCATTTCCCGGAAAAGTTTTCATTGTAAAAGCGCCGCAGGAATGCTAAAATTAATTCCATACTGAATTAATAGGAATTCTGCTGAAGCGGACAAGGGGTGTAAAAATGGAACTTACAGAAAATCAGAAGGAGCGGTATGCGAGGCATATCGTATTAGACGGCGTGGGGGAAGAGGGTCAGAAAAAGCTGCTGCAGGCAAAGGCGCTCATCATCGGCGCAGGAGGATTAGGCTCTCCCGCAGCGCTCTATCTTGCGGCAGCAGGAGTAGGGACGCTTGGCATTGCAGACGCAGACGAGGTGGACCTTTCTAATCTGCAGAGGCAGATTCTGCACGGAACAGCGGATGTGGGAAAGGCAAAGGTGAAATCTGCCGAAGAAACCTTAAACCGCAGAAATCCGGACGTTACCGTCCGCATCTATCAGCAGTTTGTCACGAAGGAAAACATCATGGAGCTTGTAAGCGGCTATGATTTTATTTTGGACGCCACCGATAATTTTGACGCCAAATTTCTAATCAATGACGCCTGTGTCTTAGCAAAGAAGCCCTTCTGCCATGCCGGAATTTCCCGGTTTCAGGGACAGTTGATGACCTATGTGCCGGGAAAAGGACCCTGCTACCGCTGCGTCTTTAAAAACCCGCCGCCGGAGGGCGCAGTTCCCACGGGAAAACAGGCGGGCATTATCGGCGCTATGGCGGGAGTTATCGGCAGCCTGCAGGCAATGGAGGCAGTGAAATATATTTTAGGCGTAGGGACGCTTCTGACAGGGCAGCTTTTGACCTATGATGCCTTAACGCAGGAGTTCCGCAAGGTAAAATTGCCGGAGCATACGGAGGACTGTGCTGTCTGCGGGACACATCCTACGATTACGGATTTGAATGGAAAATGTATGGTTAAAAATTGAGTGAATTTTAGAAAAACTGGTTATTCATCCCATTTCCCGTGTCGTCTGTCGCAAAAATGAAAAATTATAGCTAACTTATGTTAGTATGGTTTTGCAAAAAGATACTACATAAGGAGACAGAAGATGGCAGAATTTCGAATTAATATAAAAGAGTGTATTCGGATAAAAAAAGAGTTTACAGCGACGATAACGGAAATGAAGAACTTAGAAAAAAGACTGTATGCAGTAAAAGATAATCTTAGCAGCATGTCTGAATACAAAGATATAGTAAGTCATTTGGACAGGCAATGTCAGGAGTTGACAGAGGAGAGAAAAGACGTGGAGAAACTGTTACAGACCTTTTCCGACTGTGTGCAGTGCTATGAAAATGCGGAAAAGAAGGTGAAGGAGCAGGAAGTAGACTGGCATTTGGTTCTTGACATGGCGGGAACTATACCGGGAATAGGAGCAGTTTTTGATGGAGTGAATACGGCATGGTATGCGGCGGAGGGCGACTGGAGTAACGCATTGCTGTCCGGGGTGGCATTTGTTCCGGGGATAGGAGAAGCCATTGGAGGCGGAAAAACAGCGGTAAAGGCTGGCGGTAAGGTTATCGGACATTTAGATGATGCTGCGGATGTCGTAAAGACTGCCGATAAGGTAGAAGATGCGGCGAAGGCAGCAGGAAAAGTGGGTAAGGCAGAGAAAAATGTTGGAAAGATTGGGAAGTATGTGGATGAGGCGGTACAAGGCAGTAATTACTCCAAATATATGGAACAACTGGATGATTTTCCGAAAAATAAAATAAGCCATATTATTGAAGGAAGTGCAAGCTTAGGTCATGATCATAAATGGGATTGCTTGGTTGAAGGAAAAGACTGGGATGATATTAAAAAAATTATTTGTGCTGTTATGGAGAATGGCGTAGAGTATCCATCTGGCAGTGCGAGTTGTAAGGTGATGAATATAAAAGGCTATGATGTAGAGGTTCGATTTAAAAGACTGTCAGATGGAACAGTCAAAATATCAGATGCTTTTGTGAGATAAATGACAGGAGGAGAATATATATGTATAACAAATTATATGAAGTAATTATGGGCGTTGATTTTAAACAGGCAGAACAAATTTTTATGAAAATGTCAAGTGAAGAGCAGCGGGAGATAATGGAGAAATTGGCATATGATACGGAAAGTATGATTGTCTATGCGTTTGTTCAATATATAAACACGAAAAATGAGAGTATTATATTACATGAGATAGAGTTTGATATGTTGACGAATGCGTTATGCCATATTGAGGGAGCATATCAGATAGCCCTGTTTCATAACCAGAGATTAATAGAATTAGTTCCTGATTCCGTTAAATATTTAGAATGGATGCTGTCATTTTACGATGTTAAAGTTATTAATAAGGAAAAGGCATTAGAGATAGCAAATAAAATATTGAAAATGGATAGTGACAATATGATAGGAAAAGATATTTTAGACCGATTAGACTGAAGGAAAATGTATCATATCCCGTTTCCCTGAAAAATTGCAGCTAAAAGCAGAAGGGCGCATGGATTCATTTGGAAAATCCTGCGAAACCGGACAGGAGCGTTGTATGTTTTATATAAATAAAGAAGATTATCAGAAAATATTAAATCACGCAGTCATGGAACTTCCCAATGAAGCCTGCGGTTTGCTTGGGGGCTATGAGGAAGCCGGAAAACGCATTGTGACAGAGGTATACTTACTGAAAAATATAGAAAACAGCAGGGAGCACTTCTCTATGGAACCGAAGGAGCAGTTTACGGCAGTTAAGGACATGCGCAGCAAGGGTTGGCAGCTTCTCGGCAGCTTTCATTCCCATCCGGAGACGTCCGCTGCGCCATCGAAGGAGGACATACGGCTGGCATATGATGAAAACTTAAGTTACCTGATTTTATCCCTAATAGAAGTAATCCCGATTTTGAAGGCTTTTCGCATAAAAAATGGCGTGGCACAGGAGGAAAAAATAGAAATTTCAGAAGAAACATAGCATAGATTTCGGAAAAATGTCATATAATACAAAATAATAGATGGAAAAATGTGATTTTTGAGCAAAATATAGCAGGAATTTTGTGATGCTGCATTTTGCAGACAACAGGGCAGGGCGATTATATGAAAGAATTATTAGTAGGATATAAAAATATAGGTTTTAATGGAAAATTTTATACCTTTCCATATTTCCTGACATTCCTGTTGAAGCGTTTTTTAAAAGAAAAGTAAAATAGCATAGAGAGAAGTGTATTCCGTCACAATGAAACCCGGAATACACTTTTTTTCATTTTATGGTTGACAAATCCTGGAAACTATACTATGCTTTGAAAAGCAAATAGTTTGACAATCAAAATATTAGAACGTCAAATAATTGCATGCGCAAACAAAAACCAGAAAAAGAAAAGGAAGGTAAAATCACATGTTAGAAAAAATGAAACCAATCATCGCAGAGCAGTTAAACGTTGAGGAAAGCGAAATCAAAGCAGAGTCCAACTTCAAAGAGGACTTAGGCGCAGACTCCTTAGACTTATTTGAATTAGTTATGGCATTAGAGGAAGAGTTCGGCGTAGAAATTCCTTCTGAGGATTTAGAGAGCATCGCAACTGTAAATGACGTTATGGAATATTTAAAAGGTAAAGGTGTAGAAGCGTAATGCAGACGAGAGTAAGCAAATTACTTGGAACCAAATACCCGGTAATTCAGGGCGGTATGGCGTGGGTGGCAGAGTACCATCTGGCAGCCGCCGTATCCAATGCCGGAGGGCTTGGCATTATCGGTGCGGCAAGTGCGCCGCCAGAGGTGGTCAGAGAGCAGATTAGAGAAGCGAAAAAGCTCACCGACAAGCCTTTCGGCGTCAACGTCATGCTGTTAAACCCAAACGCCGCCGAAGTGGCGCAGATTGTCATTGAAGAGGGCGTAAAGGTTGTGACCACAGGAGCCGGAAGCCCGGCGAAGTTCATGGATGCCTGGAAAAAAGCAGGCGTTGTGGTTATCCCCGTTGTGGCAAGCGTGGCAATGGCAAAAATGATGGAGCGGGGCGGCGCTGACGCAGTTGTGGCTGAGGGTATGGAGTCCGGCGGACACATCGGTTCCCAGACTACCATGACCTTAGTTCCACAGGTGGCGGATGCGGTAAGCATTCCTGTGATTGCAGCAGGCGGTATCGCAGACGGCAGAGGAATCGCAGCCTCCATGATGCTTGGCGCAGAGGGCGTCCAGATGGGAACCCGGTTTGTAGTGGCGAAGGAGAGTATCGTTCACGCAAATTATAAAGAGCGCGTCATCAAGGCGAAGGATATCGACTCCGAAGTAACCGGAATGAGCACCGGACACCCTATCCGGGTATTGAGAAACCAGATGAGCCGTGAGTACTTGAAATTAGAAAAAGAGGGAGCTTCTTTTGAAGAGTTAGAGCATTTAACCTTAGGCTCTCTCCGCAAGGCAGTGATGGACGGCGATGTGGTAAACGGAAGCCTGATGGCGGGACAGAGCGCCGGAATGGTGAAAAAAGAGCAGAGCTGCCAGGAAATCATTGAAGAAATCGTGGCGGAAGCAGAAGAATTACTGCCGGAGAAATTCTGGAAATAAAAATAAGATAAGAACAGACTGCCCGAAAGTTATGGCAGTGACAGATTGAGACAGAAATCAAAGTTTGTAACAGGAAAGGCATGGAAAACATGGGAAAGAGAGCATTTATGTTTCCCGGACAGGGAGCACAGTACATAGGAATGGCAAAGGAATTTTACGAGCAGATGCCGGAATGCAAAGCTGTTTTTGAGGAAGCATCAAAGGCCTCCGGCTTGGATATTGCAGCCCTTTGCTTTGAGGAAAATGACAAAATTAACATCACTGAATACACACAGATTTGTATGCTGACAGCAGAAGTTGCAGTTCTGACCGCTTTAGAGAGCAAGGGATATCACGCAGACGTAACCGCAGGCTTAAGCCTTGGGGAATACGGGGCGTTAGTTGCAGCAAAGGTGCTTTCCGTTTCCGACGCATTTGCGCTGGTGCGGAAAAGAGGAATCTACATGCAGGAAGCCGTTCCCACCGGAGGAGCCATGGCAGCCGTATTGGGCTTAGATGCGGCAGTGATTGAAGAAAAATGCCAGGAAACCGACGGTATTGTTTCCATTGCCAATTACAACTGCCCGGGACAGATTGTTATTACCGGGGAGGAGGCTGCTGTGGCAGCGGCAGGCGAGGCCTGCAAAGAAGCAGGGGCGAAAAGAGTGGTTCCGCTTAAGGTAAGCGGTCCTTTCCATTCCCAGATGCTTGTGGGAGCAGGCGAAAAATTAGGAAAAGAGTTAGAGCATGTCACGGTAAACACACCGCAGATACCGTATCTTGCCAACGTCACCGCAGATTATGTGACCGACAGCAGTCAGGTAAAACCGCTGTTAGAGCAGCAGGTATCTTCCTCCGTGCGCTGGCAGCAGAGCGTGGAGCGCATGATTGCCGACGGTGTGGACGAATTTGTGGAAATCGGCCCGGGCAAGACCTTAAGCGGCTTCATGAAGAAAATCAACAAAGAAGTAAAAGTTTACAACATTGACAAGATGGAAGATTTTGAGAAATTTGTAAGTGAAAATCCGCTGGCGTAAAGGCACAGGAAGAGATTTGGTAAACGAAAATGCAGTCTGTATAAGCAGACAAAGAAAGGCAGAGGTATTGATATGTTGACAGGCAAAGTGGCGCTGGTAACAGGAGCGAGCCGTGGAATTGGAAGCGCAATCGCAAAGACCCTTGCGAGAGAGGGCGCATTTGTGATTGTAAATTACAATGGTTCAAAAGAAAAAGCAGAGGCAGTGGTATCAGAGATAAAGGCAGCAGGAGGGGACGGTGTTTCCCTGCAGTGCGACGTTTCTGATTTTACAGCATGCGGAGCAATGATTGAGAACTGTATCAAAGAGTACGGACACATTGATGTTCTGGTAAACAATGCCGGAATCACAAGAGACAATCTTCTGATGAAAATGAGCGAAGAGGATTTTGACGCCGTATTAAATACCAATTTAAAGGGTGCGTTTAACACCATCCGCCATATGTCACGCTATTTCTTAAAACAGCGTGCAGGCAGCATTATCAATATTTCCTCTGTCTCCGGCGTCATCGGAAATGCCGGACAGGCGAACTACAGCGCCAGCAAGGCAGGCGTTATCGGTCTGACCAAGAGCGTAGCGAGGGAACTGTCTAAACGCGGCATTACCTGCAATGCCGTGGCGCCGGGATTTATTGAGACAGAAATGACAGAGCAGATGCCGGAGAGCGCAAAGGAAGCGGTAAAACAGCAGATACCGTTACAGCGCACCGGTAAGGTTTGTGACATTGCAGAGGTTGTTGCATTTTTAGCATCGGAAAAAGCATCCTACATCACAGGACAGGTAATTTCTGTGGATGGCGGTATGTCGATATAGAAAAGAAAGGGTATGAAAGATGAGTAGACGTGTTGTAGTAACAGGTATGGGAGCCATTACTCCTATCGGACTTGGCGTGGAAGAGTTCTGGCAGGGAGTGAAGGCGGAAAAAATCGGATTTGCAGAGATTACACATTTTGACGCTTCAGAATATAAATGCCACGTTGCGGCAGAGGTAAAAGGCTTTGACCCGAAACAGTATATGGACGCAAAAGGGGCAAAGCGTATGGAGCCCTTCAGCCAGTTTGCCATTGCAGCGGCAAAGGAAGCCATCGAGGACGCAGGTCTGGATATGGAAAAAGAGGACCCGTACCGCGTGGGAACTTCCATCGGCTGCGGCGTGGGAAGCTTACAGGGCATTGAGAGAGAGCACAGCAAGTTGGTGGAAAAAGGACCGGGAAGAGTAAATCCTTTATTCGTTCCTATGGTGATTTCCAACATGGCGGCAGGAAATGTTTCCATTCAGTTTGGCTTAAAGGGAAAAAGCATTAACGTGGTAACCGCATGTGCCACAGGAACCAACAGCATTGGAGAGGCATTCCGCAGCATCCAGCATGGCGAGGTGGACGTGATGGTTTCCGGCGGTACGGAGGCTTCTATCTGTCCTATCGGTATCGCAGGCTTCAGCGCACTTACCGCACTCTCCAGCGAGAGCGACCCGACAAAGTGTTCCATTCCTTTTGATAAGAACAGAAGCGGCTTTGTGATGGGAGAGGGTTCTGCCATCGTTGTCTTAGAAGAGTTAGAGCACGCAAAAGCCCGTGGGGCAAAAATCTACGCAGAGGTAGTCGGCTACGGCACATCCTCCGACGCTTATCACATCACCTCCCCGGAGGAAAGCGGTGCAGGAGCGGCAAGAGCCATGACCAATGCCTTAGAGGACGCAGGGGTAAAACCGGAGGACGTTCCTTACATCAACGCTCACGGAACCTCCACCCACCACAATGACCTCTTTGAGACAAGAGCTATCAAATTAGCATTTGGTGAACATGCAGATAAATTAAAAATCAATTCCACCAAGTCCATGGTAGGTCATCTGTTAGGAGCGGCAGGAGCCTTGGAGTTTGTTACCTGCGTGAAAGAAATCCAGGACGGCTTTGTACATGCAACTGTCGGATATACCACACCGGACGAGGAATTAGATTTAGATTACTGTAAAGAAGCCGTAGAGATGGAAGTGCCCTATGCATTGAGTAACTCCTTAGGCTTCGGCGGTCACAATGCCAGCCTTTTAATCAAGAAATACGAAGCGTAGGAGGCGCCAGATATGCCAGTATTAACAACAAAGGAAATCATGGAAATTATTCCTCACCGTCAGCCCTTCCTGCTGATTGATACGGTGGAGGAATTAGAACCGGGAGTCCGTGCGGTGGCGAAAAAATGCGTCAGCTACAACGAGCCGTATTTTGCAGGACATTTTCCGGGAGAGCCGGTCATGCCGGGGGTGCTGATTGTAGAAGCATTAGCGCAGACCGGAGCGGTGGCAATCCTTGGAATGGAAGAAAACCGCGGAAAAACCGCTTATTTTGCCGGAATCAATTCTGCAAAGTTTAAACAGAAGGTAGTTCCGGGGGATGTACTGACGTTAGAGACGGAGATTATCAAGCAGAAAGGCCCCATCGGCGTGGGAAGCGCAGTCGCAAAGGTAGACGGGAAAGTGGTCTGCAAAGCGGAGCTGACCTTTGCCATCGGCTGAAAACAGTATGAATCACAGGTTTCGTCAGGCTGAGAAAGGATTAGATTATGGCAGCATTATTTAAAAAGAAATCAGGGTGGATTACCCTTAATAAGAATAAAGAAGCAGAGGAAAATACAGAGCAGCAGGCACAGGCAGAGCAGCCGAAAAAAAAGCCGCCCATTGTCTGTCCGGCTTGTGGAAGAGAGATTGACAGCGAAGAAGCAAAGAAAAATAAATATGTCTGCTACGAATGCGGCACCTATTTCCGTGTCCGTACCAAAAACAGAATTCGTATGGTGGCGGATAAAGACACCTTTGAGCCGTGGTTTGAGGATTTAGAGGAGGCAAATCCTTTAGATTTCCCGGAGTACGATAAGAAAGTGGCAGCGGCAAAGGAAAAGACCAAGCTTCATGAGGCGGTTACCATCGGACGCTGTAAGATTTACGGGGAAGATACCGTGCTGGGTATCTGTGATGCAAGATTTTTAATGAGCAGCATGGGACATGTGGTGGGAGAGAAAATCGCTCTTGCGGTGGAGCGTGCCACAGAGTTAAAGCTGCCCGTTGTATTGTTTTGCTGTTCCGGCGGTGCAAGAATGCAGGAGGGTATTATTTCCTTAATGCAGATGGCAAAAACCTCCGCGGCATTGAAACGCCATTCTGACGCCGGGCTTTTGTATGTTTCGGTGCTGACCGACCCCACCACCGGAGGCGTGACGGCAAGCTTTGCCATGTTAGGCGACATTATTTTAGCGGAGCCGGGTGCTTTGATTGGTTTTGCCGGTCCCCGTGTGATTGAGCAGACCATCGGTGAAAAGCTGCCGGAGGGCTTCCAGAGGGCAGAGTTCCAGTTAGAGCATGGCTTTGTGGATGCGGTTGTGGAACGAAAAGATTTGAAGATGACTTTATTCCAGATTTTAAAGCTGCACCATAAAACGACGGGTTATGCCAATTTTGACCCGCTGCGCAGCGACGACTGCTATGAGCCGACAGAGCTGATGAGAGAGCGCGCCGCAAAATCCCAGCCGCTTTCTGCATGGGAAAAAGTAAAGGCGGCGAGACAGGTAGACCGTTGTGCTTCTGTGGATTATATGGATGCCATTTTTGACGGATTTATAGAACTGCACGGAGACAGACAGTTCCGTGACGACCCGGCGATTGTGGGCGGTATCGCTTATTTAGACGGGCAGCCGGTGACAGTTATCGGCATTCACAAGGGAAAAGATTTAAAGGACTGTGCGAAGCATAATTACGGAATGCCTTCCCCGGAGGGATACCGCAAGGCGCTGCGCCTGATGAAGCAGGCGGAGAAATTCAACCGTCCGGTTATCACGTTTGTAAATACTTCGGGAGCGTTTCCGGGAAAAGAAGCGGAAGAGCGTGGACAGGGAGAGGCGATTGCCCGCAACCTGTACGAAATGTCCGGCTTAAAAATTCCGGTACTCTGCCTGATGATTGGAGAAGGCGGCAGCGGCGGCGCTTTGGCGTTAGCTGTGGGAAATGAAGTCTGGATGATGGAAAACGCCACCTATTCTATTTTATCGCCGGAGGGCTTTGCCTCTATTTTATGGAAAGACGGAAAGCGTGCCCAGGAAGCCAGCGAGGTAATGAAGATTACGGCGCAGGATTTGAAAGCCCTGAATGTGGTGGAAGAGATTATTCCGGAATACGGCATGGCGGACGAGGCAGCCTGCGAGTCTATTTCCCGGTACATGAAAGGTCATATGAAACAATTTTTAGAGAAACAGAACGGAAAGACCGGAGAACAGTTAGCGGCAGAGCGTTATGCAAGGTTCAGGGCATTTTAGTCTGAAAAAACAGGAGTTTTGAATATGAATATTAAAATAATCGGAACCGGAAGCGCGGTTCCAAAACTTCGGGTAACGAATGATGATTTAAGTAAAATGATGGATACTTCCGACGAGTGGATTAAGAGCCGTACCGGAATTGAGGCGCGCCACATTGCAGTGGAGGAGACAACCACAGGACTTGCAGTGGAGGCGGCAAAAAAAGCCCTTGCCATGGCGGCGGTTGTACCGGAGGAACTGGATTTGATTATTGCGGCAACGGTGACGCCGGATAAATTTTTCCCGAACCTCTCCTGCGAGGTGCAGAGCGCCCTTGGAGCGGTTCACGCCGTGGCTTTTGATATCAGCGCAGCCTGCTCCGGCTTCCTCTTTGGGTTAGATACCGCAGCCCGTTATTTAAAACAGGGCGGCTATAAAAAAGCCCTTGTAATGGGGGCGGAAACCCTCTCTAAAATCATGGACTGGAATGACAGAAGCACCTGCGTGCTGTTTGGCGACGGCGCCGGAGCGGCAGTCCTTTCCGCGGAGGAAGGCGAGGGAGAAGGCATCTTAAGCATGATACAGGGCTCCGACGGCGGCAGAGGTATGGTATTAAACTGCAGCAACCGTCCGGTAAACAATCCTTTTGTAACAAATGACGCTGCCCTTTCCTACACCAGCATGAACGGGCAGGAGGTATATAAATTTGCGGTGAAAACAGTGCCGGAGGCAATTACCCAGGCAGTGGAGGCGGCAGGCTTTTCCATGGATGAAATTGATTTGTTTATCCTTCACCAGGCAAATTACCGCATCATTGAATCTGTGGCGAAGCGGCTTCACCAGCCGATGGAAAAATTCCCCACAAACCTGCAGGAGTGCGGAAATATTTCTGCTGCCAGCGTGCCGATTCTGCTTGATAATGTGAATAATCATGGTAGAATAGGTAAGGGAAATAAGATAGTTTTGGCAGGATTTGGAGCAGGGCTGACCTGGGGAGCGACGGTTCTGGTATGGTAGCATTTGTGTACTTTTGCCTGAGGGGGCTGAGTGGCAGCAAAGAATTACTATCCGCCACGAATAGGAGTATAATAAATGACAACAGATGAAACATTAAACATGTTATTGGTGAGAATCTTTAAGGATATTATGGAAATTGAGGGCAGATGTCTGGTGACGGATGAGTTTTCGGATATTACCTATAACGATTTCCATATTATCGAAGCAATCGGAACAGCGGAGCCGAAAAGCATGAGCGCCGTGGCGAAGCTGATGAAGGTCACCACGGGAACGCTGACAAAAGCCATGGACGGACTGACCGAAAAGGGCTATGTGGTGAGGGAGCGCAGCAAGCAGGATAAGCGTGTGGTCTGGGTTTACCTTACGGACAAGGGAAAGGCGGCGTTTAAACACCATGAGGAGTTTCACTGGCGCATGATAGACCATGTGAAGGATGGACTTGGCGACCAGGAGATTACAGTACTGATTTATTCCCTGGCAAAATTAGTTGACTTTTTCCAGCAGGTTTATGAACCGGAGAACGAACAGGAGGAAGGCAAATGAGCAGATTAGGTGCAGGGAAAAACGCCTGGGCATTGTTTTTGCTGTTGTTATCAGGCATTGTGCTGGGAGGCTTTATCGGAACCCTTACCGCAGGCATTCCGTTTTTAAGCTGGCTGAATTACGGACAGAGCTTCGGGTTGGAAAATCCGGTGGTGTTAGACCTTGGGATTTTGGTGATTACCTTTGGCTTGTCTATCCGTATCACGGTGGCGAGCATTATCGGCGTTTTGATTGCCATTTTAATTTACCGTTTGATTTAGCAAAAAAGACCGTGGGAATGCGGTCTTTTTTACAACTTTAACAATTTAGCGGAATAAAGAAAAAAATATTGCAAGTAGAGGAATTTTATACTAAAATAAGTGTGTTGATGTAGTTTTCGGGGAGAAACCTCCGAAAGCAATGTATCGGGTGATACTGTGTATCAAAACATTTTATTAATAAAAGGAGAATTAGAACAATGGGATACGTTGATGAAGTACTCGCAAAGGTAAAAGAAAAAAATGCTTCTGAACCTGAATTTTTACAGGCAGCAGAAGAGGTGCTGGAGTCTTTAAGACCGGTTATCGATGCAAATGAGGAGCTTTACAGAAAAGAAGCTCTGTTAGAGAGACTGGTTGAGCCGGACAGACAGTTTAAATTCCGTGTACCCTGGGTAGATGACAAGGGACAGGTACAGGTGAATATCGGATACAGAGTACAGTACAATAACTCTATCGGACCATACAAGGGTGGTTTACGTTTACATCCATCCGTAAATATCGGTATCATCAAATTCTTAGGATTTGAGCAGATTTTCAAGAACTCCTTAACCGGACTTCCTATCGGCGGCGGTAAAGGTGGTTCTGACTTTGACCCGAAGGGCAAATCAGACAGAGAGGTTATGGCATTCTGCCAGAGCTTCATGACAGAGCTTTGCAAATACATCGGAGCTGACGTGGACGTTCCTGCCGGAGATATCGGTACAGGCGCAAGAGAAATCGGATATATGTACGGACAGTACAAGAGAATCCGCGGTACATACGAAGGCGTTTTAACAGGAAAAGGTCTTACATACGGCGGTTCCCTTGCAAGAACAGAAGCAACCGGATATGGTCTGTTATACATCACAGAAGAGCTGATGAAATGCCACGGCGAGTCTATGGAAGGCAAGACCGTTGTTGTTTCCGGTGCAGGAAACGTAGCAATTTACGCTATCCAGAAAGCACAGCAGATGGGCGCAAAGGTTGTTACCTGCTCTGACTCTACCGGATGGATTTATGACCCGGAAGGAATTGACGTAGAATTATTAAAAGAAATCAAAGAAGTAAAACGTGCACGTTTAACAGAGTACGCTGCTGCAAGAAAGAGCGCAGAGTATCATGAGGGACGCGGCGTATGGCAGATTAAATGTGATATCGCTCTTCCGTGTGCAACACAGAACGAGTTATTAATCGACGATGCAAAACAGTTAGTTGCCAACGGCTGTAAAGCAGTCTGCGAGGGCGCTAACATGCCTACTACCTTAGATGCAACCAAATACTTACAGGAGAACGGCGTATGGTTCATCTGCGGTAAAGCTGCAAATGCCGGCGGCGTTGCTACTTCCGCACTTGAGATGTCCCAGAACAGCGAGCGTTTAAGCTGGACCTTCGAGGAGGTTGACTCTAAGTTACAGCAGATTATGGTAAATATTTACCACAACATTGACGATGCTGCAAAACGTTACGGCATGGAGGGCAACTATGTTGCTGGTGCTAATATTGCAGGATTTGAGAAGGTTGCGAACGCGATGATTGCTCAGGGTGTTTGCTAACCTTCGGTTAGATACTAAGATAAAAATTAGTAAAATTGTATAAAAAGAAATGGCGCAGCGGCTGAAAATGGCTTGACTGCGCCATTTTTTGTTTTTGACGATTCTACAAAAACACGAGGAAATGCAAGAGTAGATTCATGGATTTGCAAGGGCATAAAAGGAAATGAAACTGGGAGAAAACGGGGTAAGAATCGTTAAAAATGCTGGATTGTATAACATGGAAAATTGTGCTATGATTTCTGAAAGAGAGTAATCGTGTACAGGGTGGTAGCCTCCCAAACCTGTAAAAGAGGGGAGGTGGTGCTGATGGATATGTATGAAGTTTTAAGCCTGTTATTTTTGGGTGGTACATTCTTGGTTGCACTGCTTACCTACATAGATAGGAATAATAAGCGAAAATAAAAAAGCCACTCTTGTCTTAGCCGGACGAGTAGCTTTTTTAATTACTTGATATGAGGCTAACCACTTTGTGGGCGGTTACTTCTCTTTATGCTTATTATAGTATGCAACGAATAAAGTTTCAAGACATAATTTGAAAAATGTGTGTAAGCGTGACTTGAAATAAGATAGAATTAAGTCCTGTAAACAAATCAAATCTTCGGTTTGAATAGTGTTTATGGGACTTTTCTTTATGTGTGGATAAGACAGTGGGGCGAAAAAATATTAAAAACGGCTTTATAGTGAACTTTTTTCACTTTGTTATGGTTATATAAGGTGTAAGATGTTTTATGATTGGAGAAAACGCTATGAAAGACAGCGAATTAATACAAAAAGTACATAGCGGAAATAAAGAAGCAGTCGGAATTATTATTGAACAATACTATGCAGATATTTACCGTTTTTGTTTATACATGGTTCAAACAGAGGATGATGCCTACGACATTACGCAGGAAACTTTTTTGAAATTTATGAAATATGGAACTTCGTATAGACATAATAATCTCAAAGGTTATCTTCTGACTATTGCAAGAAACATATGCTTTAATTATTTCCGGGATAAGAAAGAAAAAGTAACAGCAGTTGAATGGGAGGAAATTGATAAAATTCCAAACCATGGAGATAAACTGGCTGAAGCTGAGGATGCAATTTATTTAAGAAATCTATTACAGGAACTTTCGCAGGATATAAAGGAAGTTATTATTTTGCGTATTTACGAAGAAATGAAATTTAAAGATATTGCAAAGATTATGGGGTGTAGTGTTTCTACTACGAAGTCCAGATTTCGATTAGGTGTAAATCAGCTAAAAAAGATAATGGAGAATGATAATGAGAAATAGCGAAATAAAGAATCTTTTTACAAAGGCAGATGAGCAAGTTCATGTTGATGAAATGAGAAAACAAAAGGCTTATCATGCGATGATGAAGGAAATGGAAAAACAAAGAATACCAATGATGTCTACAAAAAATATTTTGTTTCATCAATTCTGGTACATGGATAAATTATTTTTTGCTGTTTATGGCGTTCTTATTTGTTTGGGAATTATTTTTATTTCAGCCTTGCAATATACTGGAGTGAATCAAAATGAGATGATAACGGTATGTATGGTTGGAGCAGGCATTCTTAGTATAACGTCTATCAGTGTGATTGATAAACTGTTTTTTGGAAAAATGGCAGAGTTAGGAGAGAGCTGCTGTTTTAATACAAAACAGTGTGTTGCTGCATGGCTGGTACTGTCAGGTATGATAAATGTTATGATGTTGTTTCTGATAGCGGGCTATTTGAACTATCATTGGAAGGTTGGGTTAGTACAGGTGGGTCTATATATTTTAACTCCATATCTGGTGTCAAGCATAACTTCATTAGAAATCTTGTCAATGGAAAAAAAAGGAAAGAATTCAGTTTTATTTGGTATGAGTGCAATTTTTTTATCAATAAGTTATGTAATAATTGGTTCGATTCCGGGAGTACTTTTTACAGCAGCCCTTTGGATATGGGGAGCAGCTTTTCTTTTGTCGGGTCTTTTATTGGTAATGCAGATAAAAAAATTATTTAACAAAATGGAAAAAGGAGAAGTATTATGCATGAATTAAAGTTGGTGGATGTACAAAAAAAATATAAAGATAAAGAAGCGGTGAGAAAAATCAATGATACATTTACAAATGGTGTGTATGGGCTGTTGGGAGAAAATGGTGCAGGAAAAACAACATTAATGAGATTGCTTTGCGGTGTTTTGCAGCCAACAGGGGGAAATATTTATTGTGATAATATTGAGATTGAAAGTATGGGAGCTGAGTACCGAAAGTTATTGGGATATTTACCACAGGATTTTGGATATTATGGTGACTTCACTGCGGAACGTTTTCTTCGATATATGGCGGCATTGAAAGCGCTGCCGAAGGAATATGCAGACAGTCGTATCGACGAACTTTTAGACATGGTAGAGTTGAAAAATGTGAAAAAGAAAAAACTGAAAACTTTTTCAGGGGGCATGATACGAAGAATAGGAATTGCACAGGCACTTTTGAATCATCCTGAAATTTTGGTTTTAGACGAACCTACGGCAGGGCTTGATCCAAAGGAGAGAGTACGTTTTCGTAATGTAATTAGTTCGCTTGGGAAAAACAGGATAGTATTATTGTCTACCCATATCGTATCTGATATAGATTATATTGCAGACTGCATTTTGATTATGAAAAATGGAGAAATAATTCAAAAGGGAACAGAGAAAGAGATTACGGAAAAAGTGGAAGGTCATGTTTGGAAGTGTGTTGTTTCAGAAAAAGAAGCAGGGCGGATAAACAGTAATTTCATTGTAAGCAATATGAGAAGTAGTGGTGAAGATGTTGAGTTAAGAATTGTTTCAGAAGGACAGCCGGTGGTAGGTGCAGAAAATGTGGAAAGTACACTTGAAGATGCATATCTTTATCATACACAGATAGCAGGGGGAGAAAAAAATGCGACTTTATAAGATGGAGCTATATAAACTTTTTCAAAATAAAACATTTAAAATAGGAATGCTGGCTGCGACAGGATTACTGTTGTTGTATTTTTGGTTTGCAGAAGTAGGTGGAGAAATAGCGACAGTAGATGGAGCGTTTTATTCCGGTTATGAAGCAGTGCAGATGAATCGGAAGATTACGGAAGAATTTGAAGGTAATTTGACGGATGAAAAAGTGAATCAGATTGTTGAAAAATATGGTTTGCCTTCAAAACTTGAGGAAAATATGCCGGGGTGGAGAGATGGAAACTTTTTAAATGATTTTGTTACGAGATATTTTACCAATGGTGCCTGGGAAAATGGTGTGCTTCCAACAGAAAGGTATTCTCTTGAGGAAACGGAATTGGGAAAAGCCTATGCCCAAATTGGAAAAACACCTTATTTGGCATATACAACGGGATGGAAGGTATTTGTTGAAATGCTTCAGTTTGGATTGATTTTGGGAAGCATATTGATTATTTGTGGAGTGTCGACTATTTTTGCAGAGGAAAGCCAGACGAAAATGCTGCCGTTAATTTTTTGCACGGAGGAAGGAAGAAGAAAAGATGTTCCTGCAAAAATTTTTGCTTCTTTTACATACACTATTTCTATTTTTATGTGGTTTGTGTTGGTCAATTTCGTCTTATGCTGGATGATATATGGTTTAAAGGGAGCTGAAAATATATCATGGATGGTACTTTCTCAATATATGCTTCAACCTGTATTATTTTTGAAATATCTGGGCATTTTATTAGGATTGGCTTTTCAGGCGCTTTTATCGTTATGCGCTATTACACTATGCGTTTCTGCTAGTCAGGATAGCTCTTTTCGTGCGGTAATCATTGCGGCTGTATGTTGGGGAATTCCTGTGTTGGTAAGAGTATTTTTTGGAGGAATCATATGGCTCGTAGTAGATTCTATGCCGATTTTTCTTATCATGACGGGAACTGTGAAGGACATATATGAGATGTGGTATATCGTATGGGCAATAAACATTTGTTTTGGTATAGGATGTTTGGTAAAAGGAACGGTAACTTATAAGATAAAGCAATTAGCATAACGGTAAAAGAGGTAAGTTTGTGGTTATGGATATGGAGGATTATGAACGTGAAAAGGCAGAAAAGAAGCTGCTCATGAAGTTGCAGGAAGCAGAAGAAGCGGTTAAGGATGAAAGTGCCTGGATGAGCATGGATGAACTTAAGAAATCTGTAGGGGTATAGCTTATGATGAAACTGCGGATTAATCCTATTGTGGCAGAGGACTTAAAGAACATGAAAGAGTATATTGCCGAAGACAATGAAGAAATGGCAGTAAAAACCATTCGGGAGATATATACTTGCTTTGAGAATATACAGCAATTTCCGTACATGGGAGCTGAACTTGCTAAGGGAGTTAGCTTCCGGACGGATTATAAATATGTGATTTGCGGAAATTATGTTACGTTGCATAAGATTGCGGACGAGTATGTCGAGATTTATCGGGTGGTGAATAGGTATCAAGATATTACGAGGATATTTGGTAAATAACATCGAGGAGGAAAAAGAAAAATTTGTTGCGGAGTTTTTTGAACAACAAGTTAGTAAATTGCATAAAAACAGAGATGGCGTAGTGGCTGAAAACGGCTTACTACGTCATCTTTGTTTTGGGACGATTGTACAAACCGCCGAGAAAATTTTTATACCTGAAAATCATCATTTAACAGGATTTCATTCATAAACCGCCGGATACGTTTTTTCGCAAAGACGATTTCCAGAAGAAAATAAGGAATCCCTTCGCATATCACTAAAGATAAAAATAAAACCAACCCCGCAAAAAATTGCTTCCGGGCTATTATACCAAAAATAAATAGGTCAATCAGAATAAGCGTAATACCAACGATGACATAATAAAGAGAGCATTTTCTGGTTAATGTTACCTGTCCGGGAATCTGAAAGGAAAATTGCCATAGCGTGTGTGTTCGCCCCAGTGAAAAACACAGGGAAAAACTGCCGTTACTTTTAAGAATACGGAGATAATAATGGGCAGAATACTGCATTAAGGTTTTATAATTTTCCCGGAGTATATTTAGTTTTTGAGATAATTCCTCTGGAGAATGGTTTGTGTAAAAGGTTAAACTATTTATATTCATTTTTTTCAGACCTTGCTTATCGTTTTTTCTGAAATAATAATAACACATTATGAAGCAAAAAAAACATTTTTGCGACGAACGACACGGGAAATGGGATGAATAACCAGTTTTTGGACCCATTCCCCCATTCCGGCATACCATATAGAGAAACCATAACTTAGAAAGGTATGCCAGAACATGGGAAATTATGTAACATTGTCATTAGAAACGCATCTTTTTTTCGGCAGAATTATGAAAGAACATGCGTTATTTTTATATGCAGGCTTTCCCTGCGGGGAGACAAAATGCAGGCAGCAGGCGGATTTTTTCCGTGAAGAATTTGAAGACGGATTGCGGAGGGCGGTGCAGCTTAGCAACGGAATTGTAAGCAGCGGAGTCCTTTCTTCCGGCGAAATCGTCACAGAATTTACCCTGAAAGCGGAGCGGCAGACAGAAAAATTGTCGGGCATTTCCATCGACAGCGAGATTACGGAGGCAGAAAAGAGGCTGCGCGCCGGAAATCAGATGAGATTCAGCCGGGAAATGATGATGAATGTGCGTATGTTAAACCGCCGGATGCTTCAGTTAGTCAACGGGCTGATTGAGTTTAAAGAACGGATTTTGCAGGAGATAGCGGACTGCAGGCTTTATACCACAAACTATCCGCTGCTCATTGAACACATTTTGCGGGAGGCGCGTCTCTACCGGGCAACCATCTTAGAGCTTGAGAGAAGAGGCGGAATTGCGCCCAAGGATTTAAGGGAAATGGAACAGTTCTGGAATCAGATTATGATGGAACACGCCCTGTTTATCCGTGGACTTTTAGACCCGACGGAGTGCGAGCTGATTGAGACGGCGGACGGCTTTGCAAAGGATTACTGCCGCTTGTTAGAAGAGGCAAAGGAACAGGATTTGCGCACTATGGATGAGCTGACCCGCAAAACCATAGAAACCACACAGGAATACCAGAAGTTTAAAACGGCTGGGACAGAGGGAATCACAGATTGTAAGATACGCTCCATCATATTGCCGCTGTTGGCAGACCATGTACTTCGTGAGGCAAACCACTATCTGAGGATTTTGGCGGACCACGGGATAGGCAGGGAATGATATGGAGCTGTGCAGATACCCCGCGAGGGGAAATACCCGGACTTTTCATATAGAAGCAATACAAATACCCATTGTTTATAACCGCTATGGAGACCATGACCCGGATGGGCTGCTCTATGTGTTAGAGGAAGAGGCGGAACAGCTTCAAAAAGAGGTGCGCATAAGATTTGAACAAAAGCCGCCCCAGCCCTATGAAAAGGTACAGCCATTGGTCATTCGGGCGAATCTGGGCGATACGGTAAAAATACGTTTCCGCCACAAGTTAAACCGCAGGCTTTCTATTCATGTGCAGGGGCTTTCCTATGATGTGAATACTTCGGACGGCGCTGCGGTGGGATTTAATGCAGACAGCACCACCAGCGGGGAAATCTGGTATACCTGGTATGCAGACCGGGAAGGCGTCTATTTATTTCATGATATGGCGTCACCGGGAAGCTCAGAGGAATCAACCAATATACATGGACTGTTTGGGGCGATAATTGTGGAGCCGCCGGAGGCGGAATGGCTTGACCCGCAGACGGGGGAGGAATTGGAAAGCGGACTGATGGCGGATATTTACCAGCCGGGAAAAGCGGCTTTCCGGGAATACAGCGTATTTTTCCATGATGAGCTGGAGATGAAGGATAAAGAGGGAAATCCGCCCACTGACCCGCATACCGGACTGCCTTCGGGGACTACGGCTATCAGTTACCGTTCTGAGCCCATGAGAAACCGGATGCCCATGACCCATGACCCGGCGGATTCGGGGGAAGAAGTCTCCATGAGCTCCTGGGTGTACGGTGACCCGGCGCCGCCCATTCTCCGTGCTTATGTGGGTGACCCGGCGAAAATCCGGCTGGTACACGGCGGCGTAAAAGAAACCCATGTATTTCATCTGCATAATCACCAGTGGAGATTAGAGGGGGAAAATCCGGTTTCCACCATTATTGACTCTATTTCCATCAGCCCGCAGGAATGCTATACACTGGATATTTTATATGGAGCGGGAAGCCTGAATGGGGTGATTGGCGATGTGATTTTTCACTGCCATCTGTATCCGCATTTCCATGAAGGAATGTGGACGCTGTGGCGAATCCATGACCGCCTGGAGGACGGAACGGGAACTTTGCCGGATGGGACAAAAATTCCGCCCTTAATGCCCTTAAAGGACAGGGAAAGACCGCCGAAAAAAGATAAATTACATCCGGGCTACCCCAATTTTATTGAGGGAACTGTGGGAGAAATGCCGCTGCAGCCGCCCTGCGGAGTGATTGACAGAGAGGGAAACGTGACGAAACAACCGACACAGCTAGAGCGTGCAAATTTTGCAGAAAATGCCATGCCGGGGGCATTGTATACGGAAACTTGCCCCTGTCACACGGTGGGAGAATGCAAAAAATGCGGCAAATGTCAGTGGGAAGATGAAGATGTTAGCGGAATGCAGATGACAGCAGGTTACGGGGGTGTCTATAAAAGAGAAAAAGCAACAGAGGATGAAACTGTTTGTAAAATAGAAGGAACAGCAAGATATGAAAATGTCTGTATAAATGAAAAACTAACAGAAGATGACAATACATGGGAAACAGTAGAAGAAAAGGAAAAAGACTGCTGCTGTCCGCATTGTAAGCAGCAGCATGTCAAAGTTTTCGAGATTGCCATGGTTCAGGCGAAAATTACCTATAACAGCTATGGCTGGCACGACCCACAGGGACGTTTTTTTGTCCTGAAAGAGGAAATAGAGCGCCACGGCGGGCTGGAGGCATATATCCGCAAGGTGGAACAGCAGAAAATCAAGGTGGAGCCCCTGGTCATCCGTGCCAATGCGGGTGACTGCATTGAGCTGCACACCACCAATCTGCTGCCGGAATTTATAGAGGGCAGCGCCTTTCAGCAGCGCACCCGGACAGATATCGCAGGCCACCATGTTCATCTGGTAAAATTTGATACCATTGTCTCCGACGGGGCGGCAAACGGGTGGAACAATATTGCAGGAGTGAGACGCTATGAAACACTGATAGAACGCTTCTTTGCCGACGAGGAATTGCGGACGGTATTTTTCCATGACCATCTTTTTGCCAATTCCCACCAGCAGCACGGACTGTTTGGGGCGCTAATCATTGAGGAGGCGGGTGCAACCTTCCACAGCCCCAGAGACGGAAAAGAGATTTCCTGCGGGACGCAGGCGGTGATTCGCCGTAGAAACGGCACTTCTTTCCGGGAATTTGCCCTGTTTGTCCATGATTTTGCCATGCTGTTTGACAAAAATGGGAAGCCCTTAAATCCGCCGGAGGTTCCCGGCGCCCATGATGACCCCGGAGCAATGGGGCTTAACTACCGGGCGGAGCCCATGAGGGAGAGGTTTAAGCGGGAGGAGGACCCGGCATATATCTTCAGCTCCATTGTCCACGGCGACCCCGCAACCCCTGTGTTTGAGACCTATCCGGGAGATGAGCTGATGTTCCGGCTGTTAGACGGCGCCCATGAGGAACAGCATTCCTTCAATATTGCGGGAATGTCGTGGCACAAGGAATTACAGGATTTGCAGTCACCCTTAGTGGCGTCCCAGACACTTGGAATTTCCGAAGCCTTTAATCTGAATGTGAAGGAAAACTATGGCGCCGGAGATTACCTTTATTATTTTGGCGGTATCGACGACGCATGGCTGGGGCTATGGGGAATTATCCGCGTCCATGAGAAATACCGGAAGCATTTAAAGCCCCTGTGTAAAAAGAGGGAGAGAATCCTTCCGCTGCCGCCCTGTCCGGGGAAAGATGATATAATCCGGCGTTATGAGGTGGCTGCAATACAGAAGGATTTGGTCTATAACCGATATGGTGACCATGACCCCAACGGGCTGCTCTTTGTGCCCTTAGAGGATTTGGATATGGTGCTAGCAGGAAAATGTCCGGCAAAACCGCTGATACTCCGTGCCAATGCAGGGGACTGGATAGAGGTTACGCTGCACAATGCCCTGAACATAGAGCAGCCCATTCCTTATTTTGATTATCCCAAAGTTCCGCTGGATAAAAAGCACACGCCGTCTATGCGGGTTTCGCTAAATCCGCAGTTCCTCCAATATGACCCGGTTTCCGATTCCGGTATCAATGTGGGCTACAACCCCAAAGAGCAGACCGTAGGCATTGGGGAGAGCAAGAAATATCTGTGGCGGGCAGACCGGGAATACGGCGGCTGTATCCTGCAGTCCTTTGGCGATATGCGAAACCACCGTTACCATGGCTTGTTCGGAGCCGTGATTGTGGAGCCACCGGGAGCGGAGTGGTACCGCAATTTTACCAGAAAAAAGGATTGTTATGCGGAACAGGCAGTTATTACGGCGCCCGGAGTGGAAAGCTTCCGTGAATATGTGATGTTTATCCAAAACGGCATACGGCTTTTAGACGCAGAGGGAAATCTCATCCAGACTGCGGCGCAGGACGGCGAGCCGGTGGACGCGGAGGATACGGGAGAAAAGGGTTATAATTACCGTTCGGAGCGCTTTGCCAACCGATTGCGGAAAGACAAAAGGCTGGAGAAGGTTTTTTCCAGCAAACTGCATGGCGACCCTGCCACTCCTTTGCTAAAGGCATATTCCGGTGACCGCGTCATTTTCAGAACCCTGATGCCGGCGGATAAGCCCCGGAATACCTCCTTTGCAGTCCACGGGTATGTGTGGCGGGAACAGCCGCAGGACGCTCATTCCAGAGTGATTCCGCTGCAGGGAGCAATCAGCATTGGAAATAGATTTGATATGGAAATTCAGGATGGGGCGGGCTGTCCGGGAGATTACCTTTACCGTTCCGGCAGTTTTAAATGGGATGTAGAGTCCGGAATGTGGGGAATTTTCAGAGTGGCAAAACGCTCTGTCGGCAGCAGGTGCAGAGATACCTGCGAAAAAATAAAGAACTGCTTTTGCTCAAGATAATCGGAAGGAGAAAAAGAGCTTTTATGCCGGAACGTACAATATCCGTTCCGGCATAAAAATGCAGCCATCCGGAAAACTTATTTTTCCCTGGGGAATTTGTTCATAAAACCTTTATATCTCTCTGGTAGAAATTCCTATGTATTTCTGGTAAAATAAAGTGAAAATATACTATTAGAGAAACGAGGGCACACAGATTATGAATATACTATTTTTCCTCACTCCGAAGGAGGAAGTTGCAACTGTCAAGGAAACCGATACGCTGCGCCAGGTGTTGGAAAAAATGGAAAACCACGGCTATGCGGCAATCCCTTTTTTAAGCCGGGAGGGCAAATACATAGGAACGATTACAGACGGGGATTTGCTCTGGTTTTTAAAACGGAGAAATTTCCCCGAATTAAAAACCTTAGAGGACATGCCTATCATCACCATTGAGCGCCACCGGGATAATCAGGCGGTAAAGGTAGGCGAGAGCATGGAGGATTTGTTCGACAAGGTGACAAACCAGAACTTTGTTCCTGTGGTGGATGACAACGAGGTATTTATCGGCATTGTCACCAGGAAGGACGTGCTGGTTTACCTGCAGAGGAAGCTGAGTGAGCAGCAGTGCGCCAGAACTGCGGACAAGGAGTGAACGGCAGAGCTGAAATCTTAATATTCCCTTAAGCCAGGTTGTATACAGGCAGAAAAAACGGAAATATGTTATACTTGAAAATGTAACCAGAATATACTGACGAAAGAGGAGGAATTGCGAATGGAGTTTATTACACCTGGTTTTCTGATTGGAGTAGTTGTGGTAGTACTGGTGATTGTACTGCTGTGTATGGGTTATGTGAAGGCACCGCCGGATATGGCGTATATCATTTCCGGTATCAAGAAGAAGTCCAAGATTGTCATTGGAAAGGCGAGCATCCGTATCCCGTTTTTTGAGCGTCTGGATAAGTTAAACCTGAGACTGATACCTATTGACGTAAAGACCAGCAATGCAGTGCCTACAGCGGATTACATCAATATCAACGTGGACGCTACCGTCAATGTAAAAATCAGCAACGAGCCGGAGAAGCTTCGGCTGGCAGCGGAAAACTTTCTGAACAAAAATACCGAGTACATAGCCGGAGTGGCAAGGGAGGTTCTGGAAGGAAACGTCCGTGAAATCGTCGGAAAGATGAAGTTAGAGGAGATGGTGTCTGACCGTCAGAAATTTGCTACCTTAGTGAAGGAAAATGCAGAGCCGGATTTGGCGGCGATGGGACTTGATATCATCAGCTTCAACGTGCAGAATTTCGTGGATGGGAACGAGGTCATTGAAAACCTTGGTATCGACAACATTGTCAAAATCAAGAAAGCGGCAGCCATTGCCCGCGCCGAGAGTGAGAGAGATATTAAGGTGGCGCAGGCGTCAGCGGATAAAGAATCCAACGATGCGGCAGTAGCGGCGCAGACCGAGATTGCCAAGAAGCAGAATGAGCTTGCCATTAAAAAGTCAGAGCTTCAGATGGAGGCTGATACCAAGAAGGCTATGGCAGACGCAGCATACGAGATTCAGAAAGAGGAACAGCGTAAAACCATCGAGATTACCACTGCCAATGCGGATATCGCAAAGCAGGAGCGGGAAATCGAGTTAAAGCAGAAGGAAGTAGCCGTAAAAGAGCAGGCATTAGAGGCTGAGATTAAGAAACAGGCGGAAGCGGACAAATACGCAGCACAGCAGAGAGCAGACGCAGCCCTTTACCAGAGGCAGAAGGATGCGGAGGCAAAGCAGTTTGAGGCGCAGCGTGAAGCAGAGGCGAGAAAAGCCCAGGCAGAGGCAGACCGTTTCTCCAAGGAGCAGGAGGCGGCGGGTATTCGTGCCGTCGGTGAAGCAGAGGCTTCTGCTATTCAGGCGAAGGGTCTTGCAGAGGCGGAGGCGATGGAAAAGAAAGCAGAGGCTTATGCGAAATATAACAAGGCAGCCGTAGCGGAAATGATGATTAAGGTTCTTCCTGATGTGGCAGGCAAGATTGCAGAGCCCCTCGGACAGATTGATAAGATTACCATTATCGGCGGCGACGGCGGAGGAAACGGCGTAGAGCAGGTGGCAGGCAATGTACCGGTAGTGATGGCAAAGCTTTTCGAGAGCATGAAAGAAGCTACGGGAATTGACCTGGCGGATATCGTCAATGCAGACAGCTATGACGCTCAGGTAAACCGCAACATCAATGTGACGGGCTTAGACGATATTAATTTAGTGGTAAAATCACCGGAGGATAAAGGGGAACAGTAAAACCGCCGGAGAATAGCGGGGAACAGCAAAAAGTTTCCGGGAAAGCTTCCTCTCGGTGAGACAGAATGAAAATCGCAGAATGAGAGGAAAAATGAAACCATATTTAAAAGTAATAGCAGTATTCTGTGCTGCGGCAATCGGATTTTCCGGCTGCGGCACAGAAGATAATTCCCCCCGGGGCGGGACAGATACGGAACTGACAGCAGAACAGAATGCCGCAGAAATTACCCTCTATGTGGGAAATGAGAACGGAGACGGTCTTGTGACAGAGACGGTTACGTTAGAAGAATTTACGCCGGAGGCGATTCTTCAGGCGCTGTCGGAGAAAAATATTGTCCCGAAAGAGGTTCAGGTGCTTGATTTTAAGGATGAGGGCGAAAGCCTTACTCTGGATTTGTCCCAAGAGTATCAGGAATATGCGTCCTCCTACGGAACGTCCGGGGAGCTGGTCATTGTAGGCGGAGTGGTAAATACGTTTTTAGATGCCTATGAAGCGGATACCATCACTATTTTAGTGGAGGGAAAAGCCTGGGATACCGGACATGCGGAGTACAGCGGAGCGCTGGGACGCTACTAAGATACAGTGTCGTTGGTAATCAGACAGGTAGTTTTGCCGAATACCAATGCTGCAGTGCACCGGGACAGTGATTAGAAATGAAAAACCCAAACTATAAAAACGCTATGCAAACGGGGTCGCTTGCATAGCGTTTTTACTTATTTTACAAGGGATTCCGCATAATCTAACGCCTCTACAATATTTGGCAGGAAATGCTCTTTTCCCACATATTCAATAAAGCCGTCCTTCTCCATAACGGACATAGGCTGTTCGTTGACATGGGAGAAAATCAGGGTAATATTTTTCTTTTTGGCGCGGTCTGCTAATTGCCGCAGGGAACGCATGGCGCTGGCGTCAATGGCAGGAACGCTTCGCATACGGATAACCACAACCTTGGTGGACTTTCCGCTGTTGATGTGCAGAATTTCGTCCGCAGCGGCAAAAAACAGAGGACCGCTGATTTCAAATACCCGGATGGAGTGGGGGATGTCACGCATTTTTTCCGCTTCTCCCGGTGTAACATCCGGTTCATCCGTGTATTTCCAGGCGGTGACGTCCGCTGTCTCTGCCATACGTTTCATAAATAAAAGGGCTGCTAACACAACGCCGATTTCAATGGCTACCACAAGGTCGAAAAATACCGTCAGCAGGAAGGTTGCCACAAGAACAATGATATCGCTCTTCGGCGCCGTCTTGCACAGGCGGGCAAAGGAAGTCCAGTCCGCCATATTTGCGGCAACCACCAGAAGAACCGCTGCTAAGGTTGTCATGGGAATCAGGGCTGCCAAAGGCATTAAGGCAAGCAGGATAATTGTCAGGGTGATACAGTGCACAATGCCCGCGATGGGGGTGCGCCCGCCGTTTCTTACGTTGGCGGCGGTACGGGCGATGGCTCCGGTGGCAGGAATACCGCCGAATAAACCGGAGAAAATATTTCCAAGACCCTGACCGATTAACTCCGCGTTGGATTTGTGGTTGTCACCTATCATACCATCAGATACCACGGCGGAAAGCAGGGATTCGATGCCTGCCAGAATAGCAATGGTAAACGCCGGAGAGAGCATTTTCTGGATTAACCCGAAGCTGATGTCAGGAACATGGAATGCCGGGAAAGAGGAAGAAAGCTCTCCGTATACGCTGCCGATGGTGTTGACCGGAAGCTTGGCAAAATACACAATCAGAGTGGTGACGATAATTGCCACCAGAGAGCCGGGAATTTTGTCCGTTACCTTAGGCCATACCAGCATGATGACAACAGCGGCTGCGCCGATGAGGGTGGCAGTCCAGTTGATGGTACCGATGTTGGAAGCGTAGGCAGCTATCTTCGGTAAAAATTCGGAAGGGACGGTGTCCATGGAAAGTCCGAAGAAATCCTTCAGCTGTCCCACAAAAAGGGTTACGGCGATACCGCAGGTAAAACCGGTGGTAATCGTATAAGGAATATATTTAATCAGGGAGCCGAAGCGGCAGAAGCCCATAATCACAAGAATAATTCCCGCTAAAATCGTGGCAACAATCAGCCCGTCGGTGCCGTACTCCGTGACAATGCCGTAAATAATTACAACAAAGGCTGCGGTAGGACCGCCAATCTGTACACGGCTGCCGCCGAAAAAGGAAATAAAAAATCCGGCGATAATAGCAGTATAAAGACCCTGTTCCGGGCTGACGCCGGAAGCAATGGCAAGGGCGATGGAAAGTGGCAGGGCAATAATGGCAACGATGATACCGGAAATAATATCCTTTATCAGCTGTGCTTTTGTGTAGCCCTTTAGGACATCAAACAACTTTGGCTTTAGTTCATTCATAAGTAACCTCCAATTTGACTGTGGCTGCAGGTTTGGGTTAGAACCGAACCTGCATGGCTGACATATTCTTCCAGAAAGGCGGTGACGCCGATTTCTGTATAAAGTATAAAAAATATTAAAAATTTGTAAAAACACAAGATAGAATTTTATCACGGAAAATCCTGTAATTCAAGTGGTTTCAAAAAAATTAAATCCTATTGACATACTATGAATTGGGGGATATACTATTTTTACAGGAAAACAGGAAAGAGAAGGGTGTGGTAAATTCATATGAAAATATCGACAAAAGGAAGATATGCGCTGCGTCTCATGCTGGATTTGGCGCTGAATAATACAGGAGAACCGGTGAGCTTAAAGGATATTGCAAAGCGTCAGGGGATTTCCGATAAATATTTGGAGCAGATTATTTCCGTATTAAATAAGGCGAAATATGTGCAGAGTATCCGGGGCGCCCAGGGCGGATATGTACTGACGAAAAAGCCGGAGGACTATACGGTGGGAATGATTTTGAGGCTCACTGAGGGAAGCCTCGCCCCGGTTGCCTGCGTGGAAGAGGATTATAATTGCGAGCGGATGTGCGACTGTACCACGGTGCTGGTCTGGAAGAAGATAAATGACGCCGTGAATGAGGTGGTGGACAATATTACGCTGGCAGATTTGCGGGACTATGAGATGCAGAAGGCAGGAGAGTACGTGATATAATGAGCGCAAGAGAGGCAACGTGCTTGCATGATTGACGAACGGCGAATGTTAATCATGTGCCGCTTTTGCACATGATATAATGAGCGCAAGAGAGAAAAATACAAATTTATTTGTATTTGGCGAACGGCGGATGCCAGTCATGTGCCGTTTTTGCACATGGCATAAGGAACGCAAGTGAGAAATAAGTCAAGAAAATTGATATATTTTTGATTTATATATAGACAATACCGGATTATTGTGATAAGATAAGTCAAGAAAGTTGATTGCATTATAATATGTGTTGGTGTGCAGGGAGAAAGCCGCAGGCGAAGGCTATGCACCGGAATATTATAAGATGCAGGAAGATTTAATTAGGAAATGAGGAAGATTATGGACGTATCAAAGAAATATGGAAGAGCTTATTTTATGCCGCCGGAAGTGACTTACGACTGGGTGAAGAAGGATATCATTGAGAAACCGCCTGTCTGGTGCAGCGTGGATTTAAGGGACGGAAACCAGGCGTTGATTGAGCCCATGGGATTAGAGGAAAAGATTGAATTTTTCCAGATGCTGGTGGATATCGGGTTTAAGGAAATCGAAGTGGGATTTCCGGCGGCTTCCGATACAGAATACCGTTTCATGCGGGCGCTGATTGAGCGGAACATGATACCGGAGGACGTGACGGTTCAGGTGTTGACTCAGGCGAGGGAGCACATTATCAAAAAGACCTTTGAGGCGGTAAAGGGTGCGCCCCATGCGGTGATACATCTTTACAACTCAACCTCAGTTGCCCAGAGGGAGCAGGTGTTTAAAAAGAGCAAGGATGAGGTAAAACAGCTGGCTGTTGACGGGGCGGTTTTATTGAAACAGCTTGCAGAGGAGACAGACGGCAATTTTACCTTTGAATACAGCCCGGAGAGCTTTCCGGGAACGGAAGTGGATTATGCGGTGGAGGTCTGCAACGCAGTATTGGATGTGTGGCAGCCGGACGCAGAACACAAGGCGATTATTAATATTCCGACTACGGTACAGATTGCAATGCCTCATGTGTTTGCGTGTCAGATTGAATATATACATAAGCATTTGAAATACAGGGACAACGTAGTACTCAGTGTTCATCCGCATAATGACAGAGGCTGCGGAATCAGTGACGCAGAGTTCGGCGTTTTAGCGGGAGCGGACCGTATCGAGGGAACGTTATTCGGAAACGGGGAGCGTACCGGAAACGTGGATATTGTGACGGTGGCGATGAATATGGTCTGCCACGGCGTTGACCCGGGACTGGATTTTTCCAATATTGCGGCTATCCGTGAAAAATATGAGCGTTTTACGGGAATGCACGTTTATGAGAGAACTCCTTACGCCGGAGATTTGGTCTTTACGGCATTTTCCGGTTCCCACCAGGATGCGATTTCCAAGGGAATGGCATGGCGTGAGGCAGGAAAGAGCGGTGAGCGCTGGGATGTGCCGTATCTTCCGATTGACCCGAAGGATGTGGGCAGGGAATACGAGTCTGACGTTATCCGAATCAACAGCCAGTCCGGTAAGGGCGGTGTGGCGTTTATTTTAAAACAGAATTATGGTATCTCACTGCCGGATAAGATGAAGGAGGAAGTGGGGTATCTGATAAAGGGAGTTTCGGACGAGAAACATCAGGAGCTTTCCCCGGAGGCAATTTATCAGATTTTCTTCGAGCATTATGTCAATGTGAAGGATGTATTTTCCGTTCCCGAATGCCATTTTGAGCAGAAGGACGGTATCTGCGCCACGGTGACTATTGAACAGGGTGCGGAGAAACGGGTGATTAAGACCAACGGAAATGGTCGTCTGGACGCAGTCAGCAATGCCATTAAGATGTATTTTGGTATCAGCTATGAGCTGGCAGTTTATGAGGAGCATGCAATCTCCGAGGGCTCTTCCGCTAAGGCGGCGGCTTATGTGGAGATTATCTGTCAGGGCAAACCATACTGGGGCGTGGGCGTGGACGAAGATATCATTAAGAGCTCCATCGCAGCGCTGGTTTCCGCAACGAATAAAATGACAAAAAGCAAAAATATCACTGAGGGAATGGAAGAACGCACCGTGGAAATTATGAATTATATCCAGAACCATTATGCGGATGTGACATTAGATGTGTTAGCGGACACCTTTAATCTGTCAAAGCCCTATTTGTCCAAATATATTAAAGAGAAGTCCGGCATGACATTCCAGGATGCGGTGAAGAAAGCCCGGATGAAAAAGGCGAGAAGACTGCTGAAGGAAACCAACCAGACCGTTGAGTCCATTGCGGCTTCGGTAGGTTATGAAAATGTGGAGCATTTTAACCGTCTGTTTAAGAAGGCTTATGATATGACGCCGGTTCAGTTCCGGAGACAGTATAAATAGTACGGATAGAAAAATATCGGATGGAAAGGGGCTGCAGACGGCTTCCCTTTCCGGAGATAAAAATAAGGTATTCGATACAGCAGTTTACATTATCTGCCTGTTCGGATACCTTATTTTTCTTTGAATATCATATGAAATAAAAACACAAAGCAATCGTTTGAAATATGTATGTTTTTTGGATTGTTATTTTCGATATTACAATGCTTCAGGAAGCTTTACATAGGACTTAATTGCCTGAAAGCTCTCAGGGCTGATGACATGCTCAATCCGGCAGGCATCTTCTGCGGCAATGTTAGCGTCTACCCCAAGGCTGGTGAGCCAGTTAGTGAGAAATTCATGCCGCTCATAAATCATTTCTGCAATGGCGCGTCCGGACTCGGTGAGATAAATGTACCCCTCTTTTGTGACAGTAATATTTTCTTTTTCCCGCAGATTTTTCATGGCAACACTGACACTGGATTTCTTGAAGCCAAGTTCTTCTGCGATATCCACGGAACGGACCACCGGATGTTTTTTGCTTAAAATGAGGATGGTTTCTAAGTAGTTTTCTGCTGATTCGTTTACGTTCATAAAAATACCCCTTCTACCTGTTGATATGTTTTGTATGGTGTTTTTTACACAAGTGATACGCCGCAGGCAGTGGAAACTGCGCGGCAGCGTTTATAATCTTGATTCATTATAGCATAATTTATGAGTTACGGCAAATCCGTGTTTTGTGCTGCGGAACAGACCATCCATTCTGCGGCTGTAATTTGGGAAACGTTTTAGGAGGATGCTTTAGCAAGGTAGATTCTATTTTCAATATATATATTGACATTTTATATTATACAGCATATAATAAATAAAAAATAAACATATATATTAAAACAGATATATGAAAAGAAAAAGGAATGGGGGAGAGAACATGATATATCCACTGAGTCCGCCTCTGTTAGAAATGCTGATTTTGTCTATTATCGAGAAAGAGGACAGCTATGGCTATCTTATCAGCCAGAGGCTGAAGGAGGTTTCAAACTTAAAAGATTCGGCGTTGTATCCGGTGCTAAAGAGACTTTCCGAAAATGGGTACGTGGAGGTTTATGACCAGCAGTTTCAGGGCAGGAACAGAAAGTATTACCGGATTACCCAGGCGGGATTGCTGCAGTATGGAATGCTGCGGGAGGAGTGGCAGCAGTACACGGGCGCTATCGAAATGATTATGAATGGTGAGAAATAACAGGAAAGCCAGGAGGGATGAAAATGAACAGAGAAGAATATATGAAGCTGCTGAAAAAACAGCTTCGGAAATTGCCGAAAGAAGATTTTAACAAGGCGATAGCTTATTTTGAGGAATATTTTGACGAGGCAGGAGCAGAGAACGAGGTGCAGGCAATCGAGGACTTAGGCAGCCCGGAGGAAGCTGCGGGACAGATTATCCGCGATATTGCCATCCATAATACAAAGGAGCCGGCAGACGGTATGAAAAAAGGAATGAATGCGGTCTGGGTAGGAATTTTAGCGGTATTTGCGGCTCCCGTGGCGCTTCCGGTTTTGTTTGTAGGTATCCTCTGCGTATTGCTGTTAGCGCTGACAGCAATTATCGTAATCCTCTGTGTTTTTGTGGCGGGAGGCTCGGTGATTGTGGCAGGACCAATTTCCATCATCGGCGGAATATCCGTCATTGCGAAAGACGCTGCGGTAGGGTTTTGCTGCTTTGGCTACGGATTGATTGGAATAGGGGTAGGGCTGCTGATAGTTTACGGTATGTACCATTTATGCAGGATAATCATCAACAGATTGGTAAAGGTTTTTGGAAATATGGTGGAAAAGGGAGGAAAAAAGCATGAGTAAGGGAAAAAAATTTGTGGCAGGCTGCTGCATAACGATAGGTGTCGGCATGGCGCTCTGTATTGCCGGATTTGCTATGGGAAGCAGAGTAACGGGAGTCAGTCTGGGCGCCGACGGGATTTCGGTTTACACGCCCCAGGGGAAAGTAGGAGGAGACCAGGGGGGCAGCCGGAACGGGGAAGAGACGTTAGAAAAATTTGACAGTATTAGAATAGAAGCAGATTATGCAGATGTTTTTGTGCAGTCGGCGGAGGAATATGGGATTTCTTATCAGGTGGACAATCGTTATCGGTTTTCTTATGAGATAAAAGGCGGGACGCTGGTAGTGAAAGAAATTGCCGATGGAGGCTTCAATGTTGGATTTGTTCATTTTGGGTATGGCATGTCAAACGGGGCGGAAAAAGGAAGGATTACGGTACGTTTGCCAAAGGGCAGTGAATTGTCGGAGGTTGTGATTGACAATGATTACGGGGACATTATCTGCGGCGATTTTTCTGCGGAAAAATTAGAGATTGACTCTGATTATGGCTATGTGGAGCTGGGAGAAGTGGAAAGTGAGAATGCAGCCATTTCATTAGATTCCGGGGATTTTGAACTATCCTCCTTCTCAGGCGGTGATATGACGGTGGACAGCGATTATGGAAATATTAATATAGAAGAGATTACGGCACGGAATCTCAAATTTGAGACAGATTCCGGAAACTTGTCTGCCGGTTTAGTGCAGGCGGAAAGTTTTGCTGTGGACAGTGATTATGGAGATGTGGAATTAAAAGACGTGACAGTGGGAGAGTTAAATCTGATTACAGATTCCGGTAACATTTCTCTGGCGGGAATTAAGACGGATAATTTAATGCTGGACAGCGCCTATGGAAATGTGAAAGGAAAGAATATTGAGATAGCTGCATTGACAGGAGAGATTGACAGTGGAGATTGTGAGTTAGAAGAGCTGGCGGTAAAGAACGTAAAACTCGATTCGGACTCCGGAAATGTCATATTGAAATTGGTGACGCCATTGACGGATTACAGCTATCAGTTGGAGACGGACTTCGGAAATATACTTCTCGATGGCAGAGATATGGGGGAGAAATATCAGTCCTTAGAGCAGGGGGAGAAGCAGATGGAAATCTTTTGTGACTCAGGCAATATCGAAATTGACGGAGTGCAGTAGAGAAAGCAGCCGGAGCGCAGTAGAGAAAGCAGCCGGGGAAGCCTGTCAGGTAAAGACAGAAAGCGGATGTGGTTTAGGAACGGGCAGGAAAAGAGGTAAAACGTGGAAGAGAGAAAAATAGGAACGGGGAAAATGCTGCGTGGGATTGTGCTGGCAATTTTGATTCTGATTGCGGCACAGCTTCTTTCCCTTGCAGCGGGAAATCTGTTTGTGCTGTTGGGTTTTCCAGCAGCAGTGGGGAACGTAACGGCAGGCGTCCTTTATCCGGTCTGTGCTCTGGGCGCAGCGGCGGCGCTTTGCAAATGGGTACTGGGGCTGTCCCTGGAAGATTGTAAAATACGAAACATTCATATTAAGCCCCTGTGGTGTGCGGCAGGTGTGGGAATGCCGGTATTCGTTTCGGCAGTTCTCATACTTACGCCCGGACACTGGGAATGGGGGAATTTGAGCAGCAGTGAAATCTGGACAGCTGCAACGGCGGCGGTTTTCTTCTATGGGATGGGAACCGGCATTGTGGAAGAGCTGATATTCCGGGGAGTGATTATGAGCCTGCTGGAATACCGTTTTAACAAAATAACAGCGGTGGTTGTGCCGTCGGTGCTGTTTGGGTGCTTACATATCCTGGGAAATGAGCTGGATGCGGTCAGTGTGGTGCAGCTACTTATAGCGGGAAGCATGGTGGGTGTTTTATTTTCACTTGTAACCTATGAGAGCGGGAACATCTGGAACAGCGCTTTGATACATGGTGTCTGGAATATGGTGATGGTTGGCGGGATTTTACAGATTGGAGATACCGCAAATGAAGGTGCCGTCTGCAATTATGTGCTGGAAACAAAATCGGTTCTGCTGACCGGCGGGGATTTTGGAGTGGAGGCATCTGTTGTGGCGGTGGCAGCTTATGCGGCGCTGGCAGCGCTGGCAGGATGGCGGTGCCGGCGGAATGGAAATAGCTGAAAGAAAAAAGATGAAAATAAAATAAAATTTTACTGGACAATGTGTGGGAAGTGTGTTAATATAATTAAGCACGATTTATGAGTGCACAGGAAAAGCGATGCGTGGCTCAGCTTGGTAGAGCGCTGCGTTCGGGACGCAGAGGTCGCAGGTTCAAATCCTGTCGCATCGACTGAAAAGATTATGAGAAAACAATATATAGAAAACCGGAATGCTTGTTTTGCAGGTATTCCGGTTTTCTATTTTATTTCATAGGAAAAGCGTTGCTAAGCTAACGTGTGAAAGTGCTGATTTTCCTATGAAATAAAAAGCCCTCCGGGCAAGTGGCACACTTTGCGGAGAGGAAGTTAATCGCTTTGGGATACCGCTCGGGCGCGAAATGTGCGGCAAGCGCACGCTTTATTAAATGGGCGTGAGTAGAGCACCATTTAGGTATGATAAAAATAAACCAGCGTACAGGCATAAATGTCTGTACGCTGGATAGTGGTAAAATAATATAAATTTCAGGCAGCTTCCGTACTTTTGTATCTACGATTTCCGTATCGCTGGCGTCGGTTTCTGTAGCTTCCGTACCTATGATTTCGGTATCGCCAGTCTTAGTTTTCCGTATCTTCTGTATCTATGGCTTTGGAAACACCAGTCTCAGTCTCCGTACCTATGATTTCGGTATCGTCAGTCTCAGTTTTCCGTATCTTCGGTGTCTATGGATTCTGTATCTATGGTTTCCGTGTCACCAGTCTCAGTCTCCGTATCTTCGATATCACCAGTATCAATCTCGGTGCCTTCCGTATCAATGGCTTCGGTATCACCAGTCTCAGTCTCGGGACCTTCCGTATCAATGGCTTCCGTATCTTCTGTATCAATGGTTTCGGTATCGCCAGTCTCAGTCTCCGTACCCTCCGTATCTATGGCTTCTGTTTCGGGTATCTCGGTTTCCTCTGTCTCGGTGTCCGTTGTCTCTGTCTCCATAGTTTCGGTTTCCGTTTCCAAAGCCCCCGTATCTTCTGTAATCTCGGTTTCCTCTGTCTCGGTTTCCTTTTGCGTATCATTATCTTCGCTTACCAGTTCTTCCGTTATTAACACATCAGCAACATTCGAGTAAGCGCTTCTGTCATCATTATTCAGAACAGCCCGCACTTTAAAATGATAAGTTTCACCAACTGCAAAGGATAACGTTTGTCCATCTGTTTTATATTCCACGCAGCTATAGGTAAGCTCGTCGGCATTTTTGGTTGTCTTGATTTTAACAAAACTCTCGTCAGAATCGGAAGAGCAGTAAATCTGGTATTTCAAAGCCCCTGGGAACGCACTCCAGGAGAGCGTAAGTTTTCCGTCGATAACTTTGGCGGCAAGCTGGATATTCGCCTGGAAACTGATTTCATCGGAAAATTCACCGTAGAATTTTTGTCCGTCCTTTGTCACATAGGCTCTCACCTTATAATAGTAGGTTGTGCCGGAAACCGTATCCTTATCCGTATAAGAAGTTTTGGAGCGGTCAGTAAGCAGCGCATAATTGCCATTTGGTGAGGTAGAACGGAATATTTCATAGCCATCGGTATTTTTCTGCGATGTCCAGGAAAGGGCAATATTTTTGCCGGTTACAGAGCAGTCATCGGGCTTCCACTCTACCTTTCCGGTGGTGGCGGTAAGGGTCAGTGCATTGGAATAGGAGCTGAAAAGCACCGCCTTTTCATTTGCGTTCGTCTTATTTGGTATAAATTTAAAGGTTCTTATTTTATAGGTATATGTTTCACCGGAGATTAATTCATCATCCTTGTAGCCGAGAACGGAATTGTCCGTAATGGTGGCAATTTTCTGATTATTCCGGTAAATTTCATAGCCGTCTACATAGTCTGTCTTTTTCCAGAAAAGGACAGCGGTGTTTGTTGCGTCCATAGAGACGCTGCCTAAGGACGGCGTGCGGTTGATTTTTGGCATCTTTTCATATTTTGCCTTTTTAAATCCGCTGATTTTGCTCCATTTCTTTAAGTCGGTGTATTTCACCAGCTGGTTTGTAAATTTAAAAGAATCCGCCGTATCAATGTTTTGGAACACATGCCAGATGATACGTTTGTTGTGGGCATTGTCGCTAAGTCCCCAGTAACAGCCGTCTTTCATTTCCACCGGATTGTCAAAATGCCTGCCGTAGATGAAGGATTCAATCATACTGTTGCCCTCGCACATGTAATAGGCGTAGGCATAGGCGGCAGCCTGCACGGCTTCTCCCTTTGTGGAGTTGAAGGACTGCTCGGAGAGCATGATGGTATAATCTTTTCCAAAATTCTTTTTCACATAATTTGTCAGCACAGTTAAGTTATTAAAGGTGATAAAGGTGCTGTCAACAGAATTTGTGGCAAGAGAGTCATCCCAGAAAACAGGATTTACCAATCCCTGCGGATAAGCGTGGTAGGCAATGTGGAATACAATTTTTCCGCGGGCGTTTATCTGGCGGTAGAACTCGTCCAAAGTGGCTTTCGTGGTAAAATAGCGTTTTCCGGAGTTGTCCGGGTCGCAGTTCCAGTTATAATCTAAGCTGATGTACACATTGGATTTTTTGCTGACGCTCCGCACTGCATTGTAACAGATGCGGAAAGCCCGCGCGTAATTTTCCATATAGGTGGAAAGCTTCTTGCCGCCGCCGTAATTCCATTCGTTTGGGTTGTTGACCTCATTTCCCAAAATCCAGCCGGAAACGTAATTCTCCTTTGTGCCGTAACGCTTTGCCAGATAACTCATCAGCGCCTCGAAGGTGCGGCAGCCGTTTTTGGTGGAGGTGTTAAAGGAACTGTATTTTGCGTAGGAGGAACCCTTGTAGCGCATGGCGTCCGTCTGGGAATTGGAGCTGTTGGGCAGAAGTAAAATAATGGTTACTTTTGCGCCGCCTGCGTTATATGCCTGTACCTGTGAATCATTGTAATCTAACATGTCGGCGTTAAAATAGTAGGTTTTCCCGCGGTATTTATAAGACAATGTGTTGGTGCAGTCCGTAGTTAGGAGAGAATTTACCGTCCAGTTGATGACGGCATGCTGGGTACGCAGCTCCAAGCCCTCCTGTAAATCCTCCACCTGAAGCCCTTTTTTGGAAATGGTTTTCGGACCGCTTCCGGTGTAGGTGGCAAGAACCTCCGGATTTGTAATATAGTAAGTATTGCTGATAACCTTGTATTTCCCATTGGTTTTATAGGCAAGGGCAAATTTCTGGTACAGCATCTCGCTTTGATATTTTACTTTAAAGGTAACAGAGCCTTTTTTATTTTTGGTAGAGGCAAGAGGCGCAGCTTTGATAGCTTTCGTCTCCGAAGCCTGTCCGTCTAAGGCAAGCAGATAGAGCTTCTTTCCATAAGAAGAATCCTTTTTATGTATTTTGGCTTTTACGGTGACTTTTTTGCCGCTGCTGTTTAATTTACAGGAGGTGATAGAAGCGGGGGTGTCCGCTGCCTGTAAATGGGTTGGAAACAGCAAAAAAAGGCAGATTGCGGCAAAGAGAGCCGTAAATAACCATTTTTGTGATTTTGCGGTATTCATGAATATTCCGTCCTTTCTAAATGATGTATAAAGATTGTTAAAATTTTATTTATCATTATAGCACGGAAAAGGAGGGATTGAAACTAATATTTCATCAAAAAATGGCGGAAAAGGAAGCGCTTTCTTAATGCCGCAAAAGTCGGAAATGCGCAAAAAACCAGATTTCCTTACATTTTCGAGCCAATTTTGCTGAATGCCAGAATGATACTGTCAATCCCTAATAAAATAAGGTAAGCCCCCACGATGTAGCTGACGGAAATCAGCGAAACCAGCGGACGGAATATCATCATAAAGCCCAATGCCAGACCAATAATGTTCAGTGCCAGGGTAAGGTAGTAAGTAAAATTTCCCGCCGTCATCCGGATTGTATGCAGATGGGAAAGCCGGGAGATACAGTGGGCGATGAACCAGATAGGGAAAAGCAGTGATAAAATCACTTTTCCCGCATTGGGATACGCCAGCAGCATCATACCGGACATTACACTTAAGATACCGGAAATCAAAGACACGGTTGGACCAAAGCCTGTAAAACGTTCAATCCGTACATACAGCAGGATATCCGCGATACCCATAACCACTGCCAGGACGCCGTAAACAACAATAATTCCGATGATGGTTTTGTGGGGATTGGCAAAGGTGAAAATGCCGAGTATTATCAGCAAAATTCCAAGGATACATTCCAGCCATCCGAAACCAGAGCGTTTTTTCATGTTCTGTCACCTCCCCTGTTTAAAATGGACATAAATTCCTCTCCGGTAATCGTTTCTTTTTCGTAGAGGAACTGGGACAGTTCTTCTAATTTTTGGCGGTTTTCCGTCAAAATCCGGGCGGCTTTTTCGTGCTGCTGTTTTACCAGTTCGATGACTTTTCTGTCGATTTCCTTTTGGGTATCGGCGGAGCAGCACAGAGAGGTATCGCCGCCTAAATACTGGTTATTTACGGTTTCCATGGCAACCATGTCAAATTCATCGCACATGCCGTAGCGGGTAATCATGGAGCGGGCGAGCTTGGTTGCCTGTTCGATATCGTTGGAGGCGCCTGTGGTAATTTCGCCGAAAACCACCTCCTCGGCTGCGCGTCCGCCGGTGAAGGTAGCAATTTTATTTTCAATTTCTTCTTTTGTGAGCAGGTATTTATCCCCGGTATCCACCTGCATGGTATAGCCTAAAGCACCGGAGGTTCTGGGAATAATGGTAATTTTCTGCACCGGGGCGGAATGACTCTGCATGGCTGCCACAAGGGCGTGGCCGATTTCATGATAGGCGACCACCAGCTTTTCCTTGTCAGAAAGAACGGCGTTCTTTTTCTGGTATCCGGCAATGACTACCTCCACGCTTTCTTCTAAATCGGATTGGCTTACGATAGTGCGTCCGTTTCGCACAGCCCGAAGGGCGGCTTCATTGACAATATTGGCAAGCTCTGCACCGGAGGCGCCGGCTGCCATACGGGCGATGGTGTGGAAATCCACGTCCTCGGTGATTTTGATTTTTCTTGCGTGAACCTTTAAAATGGCTTCTCTTCCGGCAAGGTCAGGAAGCTCAACGGGAACCCGTCTGTCAAAACGTCCGGGTCTGGTCAGCGCCGGGTCAAGGGATTCCGGCCGATTGGTGGCGGCTAAAATGATAACGCCGGTATTGCCTTCAAAGCCGTCCATTTCCGTCAGCAGCTGGTTTAAGGTCTGTTCCCGCTCATCATTTCCGCCCATTCCGTTGGTGTTACGTTTCTGACCGATGGCGTCAATTTCGTCAATAAATACGATGCAAGGGGCTTTTTCCTTTGCCTGCTTGAAAAGGTCGCGCACCTTTGAAGCGCCCATGCCTACAAACATTTCCACAAATTCCGAGCCGGAGATGGAGAAGAAGGGGACATCTGCCTCACCGGCAACTGCTTTTGCCAGCATGGTTTTTCCGGTGCCGGGAGGTCCCACCAGTAAAAGCCCCTTCGGCATGGAGGCGCCTGCTTCGGTGTATTTTTCCGGATTGTGCAGATAATCCACAATCTCGGCAAGGTTTTCCTTCGCCTCGTCCTCTCCTGCAACATCATTAAAATGAATGCCCTGGGTGGATTGGACATAGATTTTGGCATTGCTTTTTCCCATGCCGAATGCCATGGAATTTTTCCCGCCTGCCTGCTCCATCAGTTTCTTGCTCATGTAATTGCCTAAAGCGAAGAAAATCAGCAGAGGCAGGATGACGGTCAGGAAAATGCCCGCTAAAGGAGACATGGTTTCCTCAATATCCTTTGCAAAAGCTGCTCCGGCATCGTATAGGCGCTGGGTTAAGGTGGGGTCGTTCATGACGCCGGTTTTATAGATTTGAGTGTTTTCCTTATCGGTGAAAACAATCTGTGTATCATCCACCTGCACACGCCCGATATTTTTTTCTTCTATCATGGTCATAAAGGTTCCGTAGTCAACCTCCTTAACCTGACCTTCCATCAACATAGGGGTGATAAAAATGTTAAACAAAAAAATGATTAGTACCGCAATCCCGTAGTAATAAATCAGCGGCTTTTTCGGTGATTTTACTTCTTTCATAATAACGTTCCCTCCTTTTCTTCAATTTTAGAGGGATTCGTTTTCCGGTACAATTATCATACCGGCGAATGTGTATGGACAAAAAGACCGAAGTGTAAAAAAATTTTACACTTCGGTCTTTTTGTAACATAGGATGAAGCTAAGGGGAAACCGCTCCCGTCATTAACAGATAGACGGAATGGACAATCTGGTCTAAATTTTTGGTGTCTTCCTCCGTCCACTCCTGCAGAAGACCAATGACGGCATTGCTGTGATAGCGGAGAAACAGCTTTACCTGCGAATGGGTGCAGTTCTGGTAGAGGTGTTGCTGCTCTACAATCTGTTCAAAAAACTGATAGACGCACTGCACCAGCAAATCCTGAAACTCGTTACGGTAATTGGTCTGCATACTTTTTTTTAGATAGGGGGCGCCGTTAATTGCCACCAGAAAAAAATACCGGAGCCCTTGCTCTGCATCTTCCAGTGCCAGCGCATCCTGCATAAAAATTTTGATGTCCTTCTCCAGAACCCATCGGAACAGCTCCGGGATGCCTTCAAAGTGATAATAAAAGGTCTGCCTTGTAATCTGGCATTCCTCCACAATGTCTTTTACGGTGAGTCTTTTGACATTTTTATCCAGTAAAAGCGTTCTTGCCGCCTCTGCTATCATTTTTTTTGTGTCAATGGGCATAAAAATTCTCCTGTTGTATAGAGGGTAATGTATGATTTATTATAACACGAAAAAAAGCGGATTAAAACGCTTTTTCCCAGGAAAAACAGGAGAAACAGAAGAAGGGAGAACGCATTCCTCCGCTTGACAAATAGAATGGCGGAGTGTATGATTGCAATAATAAAAAAGCAGAAGATACGGAGGATATTATGGGAAGAGATGTAATCATTGCCTGTGACTTTAACAGTAAGGATGAAGTAATCAGCTTTTTGAGCAGGTTTCAGGATGAAAAGCCATTCGTAAAAATCGGAATGGAGCTTTTTTATGCAGAGGGACCGGAAATCGTGAGAACCATCAAAAAAATGGGACATAAGATTTTCTTAGACTTAAAATTACATGATATACCAAACACTGTGAAAAAATCCATGGCGGTATTGTCAGGGCTTGATGTAGACATGTGCAATGTTCATGCGGCAGGAACCAAGGCAATGATGCAGGGAGCGTTAGAGGGGCTGACCAGACCGGACGGCAGCAGACCCTTATTAATTGCAGTGACCCAGCTTACCTCCACCAGCGAGGAAGTCATGCAGGAGGAGCTCTGGATAGAGCATCCTATCGACGAGACGGTTATGCACTATGCAAAGAATACCATGGAAGCCGGGCTTGACGGCGTGGTATGTTCACCCCTTGAGGCGGGAAAGGTTCACGAGGTATGCGGGGAGAAGTTCTTCACGATTACGCCGGGCGTGCGCTTTGCCGACGGGGATGTGGGAGACCAGAAGAGAGTGACTACCCCTGCAAAAGCGAAGGAGTTAGGCTCCGACTATATTGTTGTGGGCAGACCGATTACCCAGGCGGAGGACCCGGTGGCGGCATACCGCAGATGTGTGGCGGAATTTGTAGGCTGATACAAAAGAAAAGGGAAAGGCAAACATGCAGCTTGTCTTTCTCTTTTTCCTTATGAGGAAAAGTCGCGGCAGAAGGATGAGAGAAGAGGATGGAAGAACGGAAAACAGGAATAAGCGGCAGCAATCTGAAGCTGCTTGCAGTGGCGGCAATGCTGATTGACCATATCGCAGCGACGGTTCTGGCGAGGTTTTTAATCACAGGCGGAGGGGAGCAGCTATCCACCGGGTGGTATGTGCTGTATCAGGTGATGCGCAGCTTTGGAAGAATTGCATTTCCCATATACTGCTTTTTGCTGGTGGAGGGCTTTACCCATACCAGAAGCAGGGAAAAATATGCGCTGCGGTTATTTTTGTTTGCGCTGGCGTCGGAGATACCCTTTGATTTGGCATTTAGCAGCCAGGTGTTGGAGCTCGGTTATCAAAATGTTTTCTTTACCCTGTTTTTAGGGCTGATTACGATTAGCTTTTTGTCGGAGGTGGAGAAACGGCAGGAGTGGCAGACGGGACTGCGGATTTTTCTCTTTGCAGTGGTAATCATGGCAGGAATGGCTGCGGCGCATGCCTTGAAAACAGATTACAGCTATTATGGCGTGATGTGCATTGTTGTGTTATATCTGTTCCGTGACAGAAGGCTGCTTCAGGCGCTGGCAGGCTGTGCTTCATTTGTCTGGTGGGAGCCTCCCGCAGTACTGGCATTTATTCCGATTTATTTTTACAACGGGAAACGAGGGTGGAACATGAAATATTTTTTCTATCTGTTCTATCCGGTGCATCTGCTGGTTTTATATCTTATCTGTGTGTTGTCAGGAACAGCCGGAACTCCGGTGGTGTAGAAAAAAGACGGCGGACTTTAACTGGCGGAGGGTGACAGGAACAGGAGCAGCCGGAACATTGGTAGTGTAAAGTAACCTTGTATAATGGAAAAGGAGAATTATGGAGTTATCAAAACAGACGAAAAAGCATTTAATGCAGATTTTAGCATTTGCAATTTTACTTTATTGCGGAATTGAACATTTTGACGTGGTGGTTGGAGCGGTGAGGTTTGTGCTTGGGATTGTGATGCCGTTCCTGGTGGGCGGTGTGATTGCCTTTATTTTCAATCTGCCGATGAAAAAAATAGAAAAGTATCTGTTTCCGAAGAATAAAAAGTTTGCAAAATGGAGACGTCCTCTGGCATACATACTTACACTTGTGATTGTAATAGGGATTATTGTGCTGGCGCTAGTGGTTATCATTCCGGAGCTTGGAAATACCTTCAGTATGCTGGCAGCCCAGATTCCTGTGGCGTTTGATGCGGCGGCGGAGTGGGTTACCGATTTGCTGAAGCAATATCCCGCATTAGAGCCTGCGGCAGAGAAACTGGATATTGACTGGTCCTCTGTATCGGCTGCCGTTGTAAAATTTGTGCAGTCTTTCGGCTCCGGCTTACTCAGCTCCGGGGTGGGACTTTTCTCCGGTATTATCAGCGGCGTGGCAACCTTTGTGATTGCTTTTACTTTTTCCATTTATGTATTGTTCCAGAAGGAAAAACTGCAAAGGCAGGCAAAACAGGTGCTTTATGCGCTGCTGCCGCAGAAGGCAACAGAGAAAATCATAAGCGTGGCAGCCTTATCCAATCGGATTTTTTCCAATTTTTTATCAGGGCAGTGTCTTGAGGCAGTGATTTTAGGGACGCTGTTTGTCATCAGCATGTCGATTTTACGGATGCCTTATGCGATGCTGATAGGCATTATCATTGCGATAACAGCATTGATACCGATTTTTGGCGCATTTATCGGCTGTGTAGTAGGTATGCTTCTGATTGTGACAGTAAATCCGATTCAGGCGGTGTGGTTTTTGATTTTATTCTTAGTGCTGCAGCAGATAGAGGGAAACCTGATTTATCCCCATGTGGTGGGCGGTTCTGTGGGACTGCCGTCTATCTGGGTGTTAGCGGCGGTGACGATTGGAGGCAATCTGTTCGGAATTGCGGGTATCCTGTTTTTCATTCCGCTTTGCTCGGTGCTGTATGCCCTGTTCCGTGACTTTGTGAAACAGCGCTTGAAAAAGAAGGGAATCAAAGAGGTTTAGGGCACAAAAAAAGACTTTAGAAAAGGAGAAGTTCTTTCTAAAGTCTTTTTTGCGCCCGAAGGCGCTATCTAGTTTGGAGGCACGATATGAATGAATCGTATATGTAAACCGGTTTGTAAAGCAATGACCGGATTGTTTTTTGACGGAACTGACAGAACCCCAACAACCTTATCGAAACTCAACAGCTCCTTTTGATAGTTTTAATCTTAATGGAAAATTGTGACAGGTTTTTGACAAGACTATAAAGATTATCTTAAGAACTGCGAAGAAATTTATAAAAGATATAAAAACTTTGCAAATTTGGCGGGAAGAGGTATACTAGACAAAAGTGTGAGGAAAAACTGCCGGAGGAAAGAATGAGAGAATGTTTGGAAAATGTCAGGAGAAAGAAGCCCCTGATTCATAATATTACAAATTATGTGACCATCAATGATGTGGCAAACATCCTGCTTGCCTGCGGGGGCAGCCCCATCATGGCGGAGGCGGCGGAGGAAGTGGAAGAAATCACCTCCGGGTGCGATGGGTTAAACATCAATATGGGGATGTTGAATCCGGCAAAAGCCCGTGCCATGGAGCTGGCAGGAGTGCAGGCGCAGAAAAACGGGCATGTGATACTATTAGACCCGGTAGGGGCGGGAGCGAGCTCTTTCCGGCGGGAGACGGCAGGGCGGCTGCTGGAAAAAATAAAATTTACCGCAATCCGGGGGAATATTTCGGAAATCCGTGCTGTGGCGGAAATTGTGGGAATGACGCATTCGGATGTGGGAAAAAATCAGGGGGCGTATGCTGCCGGATGCGGCATGCACAGTAATGCAGTAATTATGAATGAGGAGAAAGGGCAGCCCGGAACAGCCGGGGAAATAAGCGACCATTCCCGGCGTAGCGGCGGAAAATACAAGAAAGGGCAGCCCGGAACAGCCGGGGAAATAAGCAGAACAAAAAGCCGCGGCGTGGATGCAGTGCTGGAAGAAGCAGTGACAGAAGAAAATGCAGAGGCAGCAGAGGAATTTATAAAGGAGCTTGCAAGACACACCGGGAGCATTATTGCGGTGACGGGAAAGCTTGATTTGGTGGCGGACGATAAGAACTGCTACCGAATTAGAAACGGCAGACCGGAGATGAGCCGGATTACCGGAACGGGCTGTCAGCTTTCCGGCATGATGACCGCATTTCTGGCGGCGAATCGGGACTGCCATCTGAAAGCTGCTGCAGCGGCAGTCTGCTGTATGGGGCTTGCCGGAGAAAAGGCATGGGAGTATAGGAAAGCGGGAGAGGGAAATGCCTCTTACCGGAATCGTATCATAGATGCGGTTTCCCTTATGGAGGGAGACGAGCTGGAGAAAGGAGCACGATATGAAATTTGCTAAGGAAGATTTACTGTTATATGCAGTGACGGACAGAAGCTGGTTAAAGGGACAGACATTGTATGAACAGGTGGAGCAGGCATTGCAGGGGGGCGCCACCTTTATACAGCTGCGGGAAAAGGAGTTAGATGAAGCCCGTTTTATGGAAGAGGCGGTGGAGATACAGAAATTGTGCAGGCAGTATCAAGTGCCCCTTCTCATCAATGACAATGTGGAGATTGCCCTTGCCATGGATGCGGACGGCGTTCATGTGGGACAGGAGGATATGGAAGCGGGAGAGGTCCGCCGGAAATTAGGACCGGATAAAATTATCGGCGTTTCCGCCCATTCGGTGGAGGAAGCCCTGCGGGCGGAAGCCTGTGGAGCAGATTACCTCGGCGTGGGAGCAGTATTTTCCACCACGTCAAAGAGCAATGTGCGGGAACTGCCCTATGAAACGTTAAAGGCAATCTGTGAGGCGGTTCAAATTCCGGTGGTTGCCATCGGCGGTATCGGAAGGGAAAATATCATGCAGTTAGAGGGCAGCGGTATCTGCGGCGTGGCGGTTATCAGCGCCATTTTCGCCCAGCCGGACATCACTGCAGCGGCAAGGGAGCTGCTTTCTCTTTCGGAAAAGATAACCGGAAGAGTGAAGATAGAGGGAGCGGTGTTTGATATGGATGGAACGCTGCTTGACACCATGCCTATCTGGGAGCATGCTACCGAGAATTATCTGGTGGGAAAAGGCATTGAGGTAAAGGAAAATTTATCGGAAACGCTCTTTACCATGAGCATGAAGCAGGGGGCGGCTTATGTGAAGGAAAAATACGGGGTGTCCGAGAGTATCGAAGAACTGATTGCAGCCACCAATGCTATTGTGGCGGAGGCTTACCGCAGCAAGGCGGAGGCAAAGCCCGGCGTGCCGGAATTTTTGGAAAAATTAAAACAACGGGGAGTAAAAATGGTAGTGGCAACCTCCACCGACAGAGTACATGCGGAGGCGGCGTTAAAGCGCACGGGAATTTATGATTATTTTGACCGGATTTTTACCTGCAGCGAAGTGGGCGAGGGAAAGTCAAAGCCGGATATCTATGAGGCGGCAGCTAAGGAGCTTGGCACAAAGCGGGCGGCAACCTGGGTGTTTGAGGATGCGCTTTATGCCATCAGGACCGCGAAAAAAGCAGGCTTCCGGACAGCAGGGCTTTATGATGAAACCAGCGAAAAGGAGCAGGAAGAGATTAAAAGGACGGCGGATATTTATCTGAAAGAGATAGCGGGATTTCCGATGGAGTAGATGGTGGAAAAACATAGGATTAGGAGTGCAGGGAAAATGAAAAGACATACAGCGCTTACCATCGCAGGCAGCGACAGCAGCGGCGGTGCGGGAATACAGGCGGACTTAAAAACCATGCTGGCAAACGGCGTTTATGGAATGAGCGTGGTGACGGCGGTGACGGCGCAGAATACGCTGGGGGTGACGGGAATTTTTGAGCTTCCGGCGGAATTTGTGGGAAAGCAGATGGATGCGGTATTTACAGACATTTTTCCGGAAGCGGTGAAAATCGGCATGGTGACTTCGGCGGAGGTGATAGAGAAAATTGCGGAACGGCTGATTTTCTATCACGCTCCAAACGTGGTGATTGACCCGGTAATGGCGTCCAGCAGCGGCACGGGATTTGCGGATAAAGAGGCGCTTCGGGCATGGAGGGAGTCGCTTTTCCCTGCGGCAGCTCTCATTACGCCGAATATCCCGGAATGCGAAATCCTGCTGGGAGACAGCATTCAGACGCAAAAGGACAGGGAGCAGGCGGCGGAAACCATCGGCAGGCGGTACGGCTGCGCTGTTCTGGTAAAGGGCGGTCATGGAGCAGGCGGAGCGGATGATTTGCTCTGGACAGGCGGGAAGCTGGTCTGGTTTCAGGGAAAACGTTTGGAGAATCCCAATACCCATGGAACCGGCTGTACTCTGTCCTCGGCGATTGCCTCGTTTCTGGCGAGGGGCTGCTCCATGGAGGAAGCAGTGGCACGGGCAAAGGCATATATAAGCGGAGCCATAGGAGCCATGCTGGATTTGGGAGCGGGCAGAGGTCCTATGGACCATGGATATCGGATAGAGGAAGAGGGAGCCTGCTATGAATAAGTTTGTGATAAGGCAGTCGCTGCTGTTATTTCTCACGGCAGTTATCTGGGGCGTTGCATTTGTGGCGCAGAGTGTGGGAATGGAATATATCGAACCGTTTACCTTTAATGCGGTCAGAAATCTTATCGGTGCGGCGGTGTTAATTCCCTGTATCGCATTGTTATCCGGCGGGAAATCGAAGTCTGGAGGGAAATCGACGTCCGGGGGAAAATCGAAGTCCGGCGGCGCTTTGGATGGGAGCGGAAAAGCAGAGGGGGAGGCGGCAGCTTCTGGTGCTGGTTTCCGGGAAAAATTAAAAAATGGCGAGTATAGGACACTGCTCACCGGGGGCGTCTGCTGCGGTGTGCTGCTCTGCGTGGCAAGCAACCTGCAGCAGTTCGGCATTCAATATACCACGGTGGGAAAAGCCGGATTTATCACGGCAATGTACATTGTGTTAGTGCCTGTTTTTGGGATTTTCCTTAAGAAAAAGGCGGGGCTTAAGGTATGGCTTGCAGTGGGAATTGCGGTGGCGGGCTTATACCTTCTCTGCATGACAGGCGGCAGCCTTTCCCTGCAAAAGGGGGATTTGCTGGTGCTTGCCTGTGCGGTGGTGTTTTCCGTACATATTTTGACCATAGACTATTTTTCTCCAAAGGTAAACGGAGTGGCAATGTCCTGTATTCAGTTTCTTGTCTGCGGGCTGCTGTCAGCGGTGGGAATGCTGCTTTTTGAAGAACCGCAGATAGCGCAGATTTTGGAGGCGTGGCTTCCGATACTCTACGCGGGCGTGCTCTCCTGCGGTGTGGCGTATACGTTGCAGATTGTAGGGCAGAGGGGAATGAACCCCACGGCGGCGTCACTGATTCTCAGTCTGGAATCGGCGGTGTCGCTGCTGGCAGGATGGCTGATTTTAGGTCAGAAATTGACGCAGCGGGAGCTGTTCGGGTGTGTGCTGATGTTTGCGGCGATTATTTTGGTGCAGCTGCCGGAGAAAAAGGCAGAGTGACTTTACACGAATTTTACAAGATTTTCGTAGCATACCCATAAAAAGTGTGGTATGATGTAGACAAAGAACGAAGAGTCCGTCCCTTGGGCTCTTTCTTTTTTCCTGAGGGAGGCAGAAATACAATGATTCGCAGAGCAGAGAAAAAAGACATTCCGGCATTGATGGAAATTTATAACGAGGCGATTTTGCACACAACGGCAACCTTTGACACGGAGATAAAGGATGAAAAAGACCGGATGGCGTGGTTTTTAGAGCACACCGGGCGTTATGTGATATTTGTTTACGAAGAGGCAGGCACAGTCATGGGTTATGCCTCACTTTCCCGTTACAGGGAAAGGAAGGCTTATGACCCGGCGGTTGAGATTTCTATTTATATTCATGAGAAGTATCGAGGGCGCGGCATTGGCTGCAAACTGATGGAAGAGACGTTAAAGTATGCGGAAAGCTGCAGGGAAATCGTGACGGTGATATCCCAGATTACCAGTGAAAATGAAGCCAGCATCCGTCTGCATGAAAAATTCGGCTTTTCCTATTGCGGTCAAATCAGGAATACAGGCGTAAAGTTTGGAAAAACACTGAGCCTGAACGTATACCAGATGATATATGATAGAGAATAGTATAGAAAGCTCCCCGTTTGGATGTTACACATAAGCTTAGAGAAAGCGTTCATGGCGGCATCCGGGGATATGAGGAAATTGCCATGATTAAATATTTCAGAACTGACAAACAGCGAATTTATGAGCAGGAGAAGGCGGAGGACGGCATCTGGATTCACATGATACAGCCTTCCATGGAGGAATGTGAAGCGATATCGGAGCTTCTGGATGTGGATATTGATGATATCCGCGCCGCCCTCGATGAAGAGGAAAGCTCCCGTATTGAACTAGAGGACGGCTATACCCTGATTTTGGTGGATATTCCCACCGTGGAAATCCGTCACGAAATGCAGACCTACACCACCATCCCTCTTGGCATTATACTGACCCAGGATGTGATAGTGACTGTCTGCACGGAGGAAACGCCGATTTTACAGTCCTTTGTACAGAACCGTGTGCGGGAATTCAGCACCAAAAAGAAAATGCGTTTTGTGTATCAGATTTTGTTCCGCACGGCGGTAAATTATCAGACCTATCTGCGGGGAATTGATAAAAAGAGAACGGAGATTGAGGAACGCATCGGAAAAGATACGGTGGATACGGATTTGATTGATTTGCATGAGTTAGAGTCCACCCTGGTTTACTTTGCAACCTCCCTTCGTGCCAACTCTGTGGTGTTAGACCGCCTGACCCGTTATAAGAGGTTAGAGCAGTATCCGGAGGATAAGGAGCTGTTAGAGGACGTTATCGTGGAGAACCGCCAGGCGATAGAGATGACCTCCATTTACCGTGATATCATTGACGGTACCAGGGAGCTGATGTCCTCTGTCATTGACAACCGATTGAATAATGCAATGAAGTATCTGACTTCCATCACCATTGTTATGGCGATACCGACGGTGATTTCCGGTATTTACGGAATGAATGTGGATGGAAAATGGATGCCTTTTTCCGATACGCCCCATGGATTTTTGATTATCTGTATGATTACGCTGCTGACTTGTCTCATTACCATGCTGGTATTGCGGAAAAAGAAGATGTTATAAATAGAAGAAAGCGGAGCAGTGTACGCTGCTCCGCTGCTTTTTTGCCTGCGTGGTCCGGCGGTGCGCAGTTTTATGCCTCAAACCGTCCGCTGGCGCCGCAGGGCAGAACCAAACCGTTTGACGATACCGGAAGACCGATTTCCTCTGCGGAAACAGTTCCGTGGTATTTTTTCAGCGCTGTGCTAATCATGTAGTGCAGCACCGCAGGCTGTAATCCGGTGGTGTAGGAATTGACCAGGAAAAACAGCGGTTCCTCCGTCAAAAGCTCTGCACATAATTTAATCAGAGGGTAGACAGCCTCCTCGATTTTCCAGATTTCCCCTTTGGGACCTCTTCCGTAGGAGGGAGGGTCCATGATAACAGCGTCATAATGGTTGCCCCGGCGGATTTCCCGCTCCACAAATTTCACGCAGTCATCTACAATCCAGCGGATAGGCGCATCTCCCAGACCGGAGGAGACAGCGTTTTCCTTTGCCCAGGTTACCATTCCTTTAGAAGCGTCCACATGGGTAACGGCAGCGCCTGCGGCAGCCGCAGCTAAGGTGGCGCCCCCGGTGTAGGCGAAGAGGTTTAATACCTTTACCGGACGTCCGGCTTTTTTGATTTTGTCCGAAAACCAGTCCCAGTTGACCGCCTGTTCAGGGAAAAGCCCGGTGTGCTTAAAGCTGAAAGGCTTTAGCTGGAAGGTTAAGGAGCCGTAATGAATGCTCCACTGCTCCGGCAGGTCAAAAAATTCCCATTCCCCGCCGCCTTTTTTGCTTCTGTGATAATGGGCGTTCATTTTCCGCCAGCCCTTTTCATTCTTTGGGGTGTCCCAGATAACCTGGGGGTCGGGGCGAACCAGTATATATTTGCCCCAGCGCTCTAATTTTTCGCCCTCGGAGCAGTCAATCACTTCGTAATCTTTCCAGTTATTTGCAATCCACATAAAAATCCTCGTTTCGTTAGATAGTTTTTGGCTTCTGCCATTATAGCATAAATAAAGAAATATATCAAAACTGGTTATTCGTCCTATTTTCCGTGTCGTCTGTCGCAAAAATGATACAACAGGGAAAAAATATGTTATAGTAGAGCCTGTAAAAATTGCAATGGAGGTAAAGATGAGAACTTTAAAATGGGAAAAAGTAATATTTTTGAGCCTGATATGTGTCTGCGTCGGCGGCATGACCGGGGGTTGTGGATATGAGGAAGATACGGCAGGCGCCGCAGGGAATGAGATTGGTCTGGAAAGGATGACGGAAATAGAGGATTTAGAAGCCTATGATAATATGAAATACGAAGACGGTACGGAAAACGGCAGAGAGACGGCAAAGGAATTGGAAAATTTTACGGATTCAGGGGAGAACGCCTATGAAATTTACGAGGAATTTCTGGCGGGAAAACGTTTGGTTTGTGATGAGGAAACAGGGGAGGAAGAGGACATTTATACATTGATGGAGGCGGAAAACGGAACCTATCTGTACTGTGATATCAATGGGGACATGACAGAAGAACTTCACGTGAAATCCGACCAATGCTATTATATTTTACAGGCGGAAGGCTCAAACCTTGAAATCCTCTATAGCGGCACGGTATACGAATGTCCGGTAAATGAGGAGGATGCTGCGGGCGTACTTTATTATCGTCCCGGAGATGCTCCAAGGCATGATACCTATGAGTTCCATGTCTTTGGGCTGTTGGGAGAAACCAGGAAGAGGGTCAGCTTTGAGTGGTACGATAACAACGGGAATGGTGAAATGGACGAAGAGGACATGTTCCTGTATGATGAGCGTGAGACTGTCATGAAGGAATGGTTAGAGCAGACGCAGGCTTACCGTGACTTAGATGTGGAAAATGAAGTGTGGGAAAACTGGTAAGGCACGATTGCTGCTGAAACAGTGAGAAGGGAGACGGGAGTTATGACAGGAGGAAGTTATGATTGAAAAGGTAATGGAATTTGAAAACAGGCTGCTGCAGGACAGAAAAGCGTTAAACGACCTGATTGCAGCCTGCAGGGTGCAGGGGGCAGACGGCCTTGCGCGGATGAAACTGCAGGAGATGCAGCAGGAAGTGGAAATGTTAGAACGCCAGCTGGGCGTGCTGCGCTCTATGGTAGAATATCAGGAGAAACAGGCGTTTGACAAAAACAGTCAGCCGCAGATGATGAGACAGCAGATTCTACCAGAGGCACAAGCTTTGCAGGGAAAACAGCAGAATGCGCCAGTCTATGAGAATATGCAGGCTCCGCAAAAACCGGGAAAAGATTTAGAGGGCGCTATCGGAAAAAATATGATGGCAGTCTGCGCCTCCGTATTAATATTCTTAGCACTTATCACGTTTGCGGCGATGGCACTGCCTTTGCTCGGGACAGGGGTGAAGCTGGCGCTTATGTACACAGTCAGCATAGGTTTGGCGGCAGCTGGAATTATTCTTTCCTTTCGGAAACGGGAAAATAAGTGGTTTCTGGCGCTTGCAGGCTGTGGAATGGGAGCGGTTTATCTTTCACTGGCGCTCAGTGATTTTTATTTCCGGGTCATGAATGATATTGCCCTGTATGCCTGTATTTTTTTATGGGCGGTGGCAATCTGCGTTCTGTCAAAAATGCGTTCGACTGTATTTTTAGTAATAGGTCAGCTTGGAGTCTGTATTTCCGTTTTGTTCGGCGTGCATTTCTGCACCTATGCAGAGGACGGAAACCGTATGCTGCTGCTGGTGGCATATACCCTTTTGGCGGAGCTGGTATTTTATTTTTCCCATATGCAGAGAGCGTATGATAAAAATATGGTGAATCATTTTTTCTGGGTGTTTAGTCTGGGATTTTTATTGCCGGGGGTAAATGCTTCTTATATGGAAGAAACTGTGCCGGGGACGGCGGCAGCCATTCTGCTTATTGCAGCGTCATACCTGCTTATAGCATTGAGCTTTTGTGTTCTGCGGGAAAAGAAAACGGCGTCAAGGGGGATTTTCAACAGCATTTATCTGCTGACAGCCTATGCGGTATTTATGAATCACTTTAAAGCCGGGGAATTAGGGATGCTTGCGGCTGCAGTTTTACTGCTGGCGGTACTGGAAATCCGTATTATCGAAGAAAATGAGGTTGGAAGGACGGTGTTTCAGTGCGCGCTGTTTTTGCAGATATGGATGGGCGCTATATTATGCAGGGATTTCAGGGAAATATGTTCTCTGGCAGTCCCCGCACTGGGATGTCTGATTTATGGTTTCGTCAGAAACCGGCGGGTTTATAAGATAACGGCGCTGGTTTACAGCGTATTTTTTCTGTTGATAAATATGAACCAATGGCTGTATATGGTCTGGGGGGCAGCATTGACATTGGCAGGCGCAGTATTGCTCTGGCGTTACAGGGAGCAGTATAGAACCTGGATAAAAGCCGTTATCTATCCGTTCTTTCTTTTCTTTTTACTGAAAAGCTACATAATTCTGACGGGACATTTTATTTTCTGGTGGAAATCGGAAGAAACACTGCTCTTTCTTTGGATTGTTTCCGCAGTAAACATTATAATGCAGAAGGTTCCGGGGCTGCAGCGGAATCCTCTGACCGGACAAAGAGAGCAGGCGATGGAAATCGAGACTGGGGTAATACACGCCTTTTTGATGCTCTTTTCCCTGGCGGGTATCATGGATATGCCTAATACGGTGCTTCATGCGCTGGCAATTTTGCTGGGAGCCATATTGTTTGCGGCAAATTCCTTCCGGCTGTTAAAGGAAAGCAGAGGTTCTGCCGCCGGGATTTATGTTGGGGTGAAATGGCTTCTTTTGATAGAGGTGGTGCTAAAATCCTTTGAGACGCCGGAGTTTTGGATGAGCTTAGTGGGGCTGCTGCTGGCAGTATTGTTTATTACGGCTGGTTTTCTGGCGGAAAAATATGCACAAAGACAGTGGAAACCGCTGCGAATCTTTGGATTGCTTCTGTCAATGCTTGCTTTAGCAAAACTGATTCTGATAGATATTCATTATGATAATATGCTTCTGCGTTCCGTTGGATTCCTGGCGGCGGGAATTTTGTGCTTTGTCATCAGTCTGATTTATCATATGGTGGACAAAAGGATGGGGAAAGAAAGGGACGCTGTGTTGGAATAATATCGTACGGTGGCTGGAGGTTTTGCAGATTTATTATGGCAGCAAGAATATAATATCCAGATAAAATACAAAAAAATAAAAAAGTCCTTGCATTTACCTGTTTTATCGTGTACAATAAGCATTGCTGTGACATTGATAGCGTAGAAGCGTGAGGTTGCTGCCTGTATGGCAGGTTTTCCGTGGAGCGAATGTCAAGTTAGGAAACTGGCGACAAGTCACTGTATACGAGTAACATCTACAGAGTAGAAACAACGTGCAAAATGCAAGGCATTTTTCAGTGCAAACAGAGTTTGCGCTTGCACGGGAATGTGTGCAGTCACCGCTTGTCGTACTAATTAAAAGTGCGAAAAGGAGGCGACTTTTTTTATGGCAAGTCAAGTAATGAGAATCACATTGAAAGCTTATGACCATGAATTAGTGGATTCATCAGCAAAAAAAATCATCGAGACTGTAAAGAAAAACGGATCACAGGTGAGCGGACCGGTACCTCTTCCGACTAAGAAGGAAGTTGTTACTATCTTAAGAGCTACTCACAAATACAAAGATTCCCGTGAACAGTTCGAGCAGAGAACTCATAAAAGACTGATTGATATCACAACCCCAACCCAGAAAACGGTTGACGCTTTATCTCGTTTAGAGATGCCGGCAGGTGTGTATATTGATATCAAGATGAAAAATAAGTAATTTTTTCATCCCGATGAAAAACAAATAAGTTTTCATCACAAAAAACAAAGTTACAAATATCCTGAAGGGTTTTATATAGAAGCAATGAGAAAATCCCAGCGAAGGCTTCGATTTTCGGGAAAATGCAGAGCATTTTCCAAGGTGATAAAAATACCTCATTCCACTTATATGGACTTTCTAGGATGAACGGTTCCGCTACCCCAACAAGTTGGGCATGAAGCGTTCCGCTGTAGAGTAAACAGGAGGTAAAAAATGAAGAAAGCGATTTTAGCAACAAAAGTCGGAATGACTCAAATCTTCAACGCAGACGGCGTATTAGTGCCGGTTACTGTATTAGAAGCTGGTCCTTGCTCCGTAACACAGATTAAGACGGTAGAGAACGACGGATACAGCGCAGTACAGGTTGCATATGCTGACAAGAAAGAAAAAGTTGTAAGCAAGGATGCAAACGGCAAGAAAGAAATCAGAAACAGACATGGCGTAAACAAAGCTCAGATGGGACATTTTGCAAAAGCTGGTGTATCCGGTAAGAGATTTGTGAGAGAATTCAAATTCGAAAACGCTGACGAATACAAATTAGGAGATGTTATCAAAGCTGACATCTTTGCAGAAGGCGACAAAATCGACGCAACTGCAATCTCCAAAGGTAAAGGTTTCCAGGGCGCTATTAAGAGATTAGGACAGCACAGAGGTCCTATGGCTCACGGTTCTAAATTCCATCGTCATCAGGGTTCTAACGGCGCTTGTTCTTCACCAAGCCGTGTATTCAAAGGAAAAGGAATGCCCGGACATATGGGAAGCGTAAAGGTTACAACCCAGAACCTTGAAATCGTAAGAGTTGACGCTGAGAACAACCTGCTCTTAGTAAAAGGTGCTGTACCAGGAGCTAAGAAATGTATGGTAACCATCAAAGAAACTGTAAAAGCAGGTAAATAGTGCTTGAATAGGAAAGGAGGAACTAAACGATGGCTAAAGTAGCTGTTTATAATATGGAAGGCAATGAAGTTGAAACCATGGACTTAAACGATGCTATCTTCGGTGTAGAAGTAAACGAGCATTTAGTACACATGGCAGTGCTTCAGCAGCTTGCAAATAACCGCCAGGGAACACAGAAAGCAAAAACACGTTCCGAAGTAAGCGGTGGTGGTAGAAAACCATGGAGACAGAAAGGAACCGGTCATGCAAGACAGGGTTCAACCAGATCTCCGCAGTGGACACACGGTGGCGTGGTATTCGCTCCGGTTCCAAGAGATTACTCTTTCAAACTCAACAAGAAAGAGAAGAGAGCGGCTTTAAAATCTGCATTGACATCCAGAGTGGCTGAGAACAAATTCATCGTTGTTGACAGCTTAAAATTAGATGCAATCAAGACCAAAGACTTCGCTCGCGTAATGAACAACTTAAAAGTAGAGAAGGCGCTTGTTGTATTAAACGACATGGACATCAATGTTATCAAATCTGCAAGCAACATTCCTAACGTTAAGACTGCTCAGACAAACGAGATTAATGTATTTGACGTATTAAAATATGACACAGTTGTTGTAACAAAAGACGCTGTGAAAACAATCGAGGAGGTGTATGCGTAATGGCAAATGTACAGTATTATGACGTAATCCTCAAACCGGTAGTAACAGAGAAGAGCATGGCAGCTATGGCTGAGAAGAAATATACTTTCTTAGTTCATCCGGAAGCAAACAAGACCATGATTAAAGAAGCAGTTGAGAAAATGTTCGAGGGAACCAAGGTTGCAAGCGTCAACACCATGAACATGGATGGAAAGAACAAAAGACGCGGTATGGTAACCGGAAAAACTGCGAAAACCAAAAAAGCTATCGTTCAGCTTACCGCTGACAGCAAAGATATCGAGATTTTTGCTGGTTTATAAAGCGAAAAGCGGTTCTAAAGACATCACGTCAATGGGCGTGATGCCAGGAACAGCTGAGTTTCGCATGATAGCAGCCTATGTGCAGTAAAGCACGATAATAAACATCGAAAGGAGAACAACAATGGGAATCAAAACATATAACCCATATACACCTTCCAGAAGAAATATGACTGGCTCCGATTTCTCCGAAATTACAAAAACAACTCCGGAGAAATCCCTTACCACTTCCTTAAAGAAGAACGCTGGTCGTAACAATCAGGGTAAAATCACTGTCAGACACCATGGCGGTGGAAACAGAAGAAAATACAGAATTATCGACTTCAAGAGAAACAGCAAAGACGGTATTCCTGCAAAAGTAATCGGTATCGAGTACGACCCGAACAGAACAGCAAACATCGCTTTAATCTGCTATGCAGACGGCGAGAAGGCTTATATCCTTGCTCCGGCTGGCTTGACAGACGGCATGACTGTAATGAGCGGTGCAGAAGCAGAGGTTCGTGTTGGTAACTGCTTACCGTTAGAGAATATCCCGGTTGGTACTCAGGTACACAACATTGAGTTGTATCCTGGCAAGGGCGGACAGTTAGTACGTTCTGCAGGTATGAGCGCACAGTTAATGGCAAAAGAGGGCAAATACGCTACTTTAAGACTTCCGTCCGGCGAGATGCGTATGGTTCCGTTAAACTGCCGTGCAACCATCGGTGTTATCGGAAACGGTGACCACAACCTTGTAAACATCGGTAAAGCAGGACGTAAACGTCACATGGGCGTTCGCCCGACAGTCCGCGGTTCTGTTATGAACCCGAATGACCATCCACACGGTGGTGGTGAAGGACGTGCACCTATCGGACGTCCGGGTCCATGTACACCTTGGGGCAAACCTGCTCTTGGTCTTAAGACCAGAAAGAAGAATAAAGCTTCTAATAAATTAATCGTAAGACGTAGAGACGGCAGAGCGTTGAAATAAATTTCAACGCCCGGAAGAAGCAAAAGCGGCTTCTTCCCGAATGCGTTTGGTAATAATGAACTGAAGAGAGGCAAAAGCTGCTTCTTTTCAGTGCATTTTGCTGATTAGAAAGATTAAGACTTGCCTTTTAGGGGAAAGTCTGTTATTATGTAAAAGATGTACACAGCCGAATGAAACACACGGTGACGTGTAAAGGCTGATAAATTAGGAGGTAAATTATGGCTCGTTCATTAAAAAAAGGACCATTCGCGGATGAGAGCTTACTGAAAAAAGTAGACGCTATGAATGCATCCGGCGACAAATCTGTTATCAAAACATGGTCACGTCGTTCTACAATCTTCCCGCAGTTCGTTGGTCATACCATCGCTGTCCATGACGGAAGAAAACATGTACCTGTATATGTAACAGAGGATATGGTTGGACATAAACTTGGTGAGTTCGTTGCTACAAGAACTTACAGAGGACATGGAAAAGACGAAAAGAAATCAGGCGTTAGATAAGATACCATTTTGAAAGGAGGTTTCATCCATGGCTAAGGGACATAGAAGTCAGATTAAGAGAGAGAGAAATGAAGTAAAAGATACCAGACCTTCCGCTAAGTTATCTTATGCAAGAGTGTCTGTTCAGAAAGCTTGTTTCGTATTAGACGCAATCCGCGGAAAGGATGTTCAGACAGCGCTTGCTATCGTAACATACAATCCGAGATATGCTTCAAGCTTGGTAAAGAAATTATTAGAGTCAGCAATCGCAAATGCTGAGAACAATAACGGAATGAAAGCGGAGAACCTTTATGTTGCAGAGTGTTATGCAAACAAGGGACCGACAATGAAGAGAATCAGACCAAGAGCACAGGGTAGAGCTTACAGAATCGAGAAGAGAATGAGCCACATTACAATCGTGCTGGATGAGAAATAAACATCCCGTGACAAAGGGCGCATCCGTATCGCAAAAATAGCGGTACAGGGTTTAGAAAGGAGTATATATGGGACAGAAAGTTAATCCACATGGCTTAAGAGTCGGCGTTATCAAAGACTGGGACTCTAAATGGTATGCGGAAGCAGATTTTGCAGATTTCTTAGTAGAAGACTACAATATCAGAACGTATCTTAAAAAGAAATTATACGCAGCAGGTGTTTCTAAAATCGAAATCGAGAGAGCATCTGACCGTGTGAAAGTTATCATCTACACAGCAAAACCGGGTGTAGTAATCGGAAAAGGCGGAGCTGAGATTGAGAAAATCAAAGGCGAAGTTCAGAAGTTCACAGACAAGAAATTAGTTGTTGACATCAAAGAGGTAAAAAGACCGGACCGTGACGCTCAGTTAGTAGCAGAGAATATTGCATTACAGTTAGAGAACCGTGTTTCCTTCCGTAGAGCAATGAAATCCTGCATGGGCAGAACAATGAAAGCAGGAGCAAAGGGAATTAAGACATCCTGTTCCGGACGTCTTGGCGGTGCAGATATGGCTCGTACAGAGTTCTACTCTGAGGGAACAATTCCGCTTCAGACATTAAGAGCAGATATTGATTATGGATTTGCAGAAGCAGATACTACCTACGGTAAAGTAGGCGTTAAGGTATGGATTTATAAAGGCGAGGTACTTCCTGCAAAGGCTAATAAGGAAGGAGGAGCTCAGTAATTATGTTAATGCCAAAGAGAGTAAAACATCGTAAACAGTTCCGTGGTTCTATGACTGGTAAAGCTACCAGAGGCAATGTCATCAGCAATGGTGAATTTGGTATCGTTGCAACAGAGCCATGCTGGATTCGTTCCAACCAGATTGAAGCAGCCCGTATTGCTATGACCCGTTATGTAAAACGTGGTGGTAAAATCTGGATTAAGATTTTCCCTGACAAACCAGTAACAGCAAAACCAGCCGAGACACGTATGGGTTCCGGAAAAGGTTCTTTAGAGTACTGGGTAGCAGTTGTTAAACCAGGTCGTGTATTATTTGAAATCTCCGGAGTTCCGGAAGACGTTGCCAGAGAAGCGTTACGTCTTGCTACACATAAATTACCTTGTAAATGTAAAGTAGTTTCACGTGCAGATTTAGAAGGCGGTGTATCAAATGAAAACTAGTAAATATTTAGAAGAATTAAAAAGCCAGTCTGTTGCAGACTTAAATGCACAGTTAGTAGATGCTAAAAAAGAACTTTTCAATTTGAGATTCCAGAATGCAACTAATCAGTTAGATAACACAAGCAGAATCAAGGAAGTCAGAAAGAACATTGCCAGAATTCAGACTATTATCACTGAGAAAGAAAAAGTTGCACAGTAGAATTCCAGAAAGGAGAATAATCGGTCGTGGAAGAAAGAAATCTTAGAAAAACACGTGTTGGTATTGTTGTAAGCGACAAGATGGATAAGACAATTACTGTTGCAATCCAGGATAACGTAAGACATCCCCTTTACAACAAAATCGTTAAGAAAACATATAAATTAAAAGCTCATGACGAGAATAACGAATGTAAAATCGGTGACAAAGTAAAAGTCATGGAAACAAGACCATTATCTAAAGACAAGAGATGGAGACTTGTAGAAATCATGGAAAGAGCAAAATAATTAAAGGAGGCTACAAGCATGGTACAACAGGAAAGTAGACTGAAAGTGGCCGATAACACAGGAGCAAAAGAATTACTCGTTATTCGTGTTATGGGTGGCTCTACTAGAAGATATGCGAATATTGGTGACGTTATTGTTGCTACGGTCAAAGACGCAACACCAGGCGGTGTTGTAAAAAAAGGTGACGTCGTAAAAGCTGTAGTTGTTCGTTCAGTAAAAGGTGCACGTCGTAAAGACGGTTCTTACATTAAATTTGATGAGAACGCTGCTGTTATTATTAAAGATGACAAGACTCCGAGAGGAACACGTATTTTTGGACCAGTAGCTAGAGAGCTTCGTGAGAAACAGTTCATGAAAATTGTTTCCTTAGCTCCAGAAGTATTGTAGGAGGACCGGATATGGCAACCATGAAAATTAAAAAAGGCGATATGGTTAAAGTTATCGCTGGCAAAGACAAAGACAAAGAAGGCAAGGTTATTGCTGTAAATAGAAAAAACAACACAGTTCTGGTTGAAGGTATCAACATGGTGACAAAACATGCAAAACCAAGCATGGCGAATCAGCAGGGTGGTATCATCCATCAGGAGGGACCTGTAGATATTTCCAACGTAATGTATCTTCACAAAGGAACACCTACCCGCGTAGGCTTCAAGATGGACGGAGATAAAAAAGTACGTTTCGCAAAGAAAACAGGCGAAGTTATTGACTAATAGAAGAGAGGAGGCAAAAACAGGTGAGCAGACTGAAAGAACAGTACCAGAATGAAATCGTAGATGCGATGATGAAAAAGTTCGAATATAAAAATATCATGGAAGTGCCGAAGCTCGACAAAATCGTTGTCAACATGGGCGTTGGTGAAGCCAAAGAGAACGCAAAATTATTAGAAGCTGCTATCAAAGACATGGAGACAATCACAGGTCAGAAGGCAGTTGCAACCAAAGCGAAAAATTCCGTTGCAAACTTCAAAATCAGAGAAGGAATGGCAATCGGCTGTAAAACAACCTTACGCGGCGAGAAAATGTATGAGTTTATGGACCGTTTAATCAACTTGGCATTACCCCGTGTACGTGACTTTAGAGGTGTTAATCCAAACGCATTCGACGGACGTGGAAACTATGCCCTTGGTATCAAAGAGCAGTTAATCTTCCCGGAAATCGAGTATGATAAAGTGGATAAAGTTCGTGGTATGGATATCATCTTCGTTACCACAGCAAAAACAGATGAAGAAGCTCGTGAATTATTGACATTGTTCAACATGCCATTCGCCAAATAAGTAGGAGGGAATTTTAATGGCTAAAACATCTATGAAAGTAAAACAGCAGCGCAAACCGAAGTTCTCTACCAGAGCTTACACACGTTGCCGCGTTTGTGGACGTCCACATTCAGTTTTAAGAAAATACGGAATCTGCAGAGTATGTTTCCGTGAATTAGCATACAAAGGCCAGATACCAGGTGTGAAAAAGGCAAGCTGGTAATCAGACGGTACGGTGAGACCGTAGTATTAAAAAGGAGGAAATATACATCATGATGACGACTGATCCAATCGCAGATATGCTTACAAGAATCCGTAATGCAAACACTGCTAAACATGATACAGTTGATGTTCCTGCATCTAAAATGAAAATTGCCATTGCAGATATTCTTGTAGATGAGGGATATATCGCAAAATATGATATCGTAGAAGATGGTAACTTCAAGACCATCCGCATCACCTTAAAATATGGTGCAGACAAGAACGAGAAAATCATTACAGGATTAAAGAGAATTTCCAAACCGGGTCTTCGTGTTTACGCTGGTAAAGACGAGCTTCCAAGAGTTCTTGGCGGTTTAGGTATCGCAATCCTTTCCACAAACCAGGGTATCATCACTGATAAAGAGGCAAGAAAGCTTCAGGTTGGTGGAGAAGTATTAGCATTCGTATGGTAAAAAAATGCCCGCCATTGGACGGTCATTTTTGGAAGAACGTTCCGTTCTTCCGGGCTGCCTGCAGCTTGGGGAAAGGAAGCAGAAGTTCTTCCGCTGTACTGGCTATTTGACCAGGTAACTACGGCGTAAGCCGCAATTATAGCAATTATATTTTAGGAGGTACGGGCATGTCACGTATAGGAAGAATGCCAATCGCAGTTCCGGCTGGCGTAACAGTTGAGATTGCAGAAAATAATCATGTGACTGTAAAAGGTCCTAAGGGAACTCTGGAAAGAACCCTTCCATCTGAGATGGAAATCAAATTAGAAGGCAGCGAAGTAATCGTAACAAGACCGAATGATTTGAAAAAAATGAAATCCTTACACGGATTGACTAGAACATTAATCAACAACATGGTTGTTGGTGTAACTGAAGGATATACAAAGGAGCTGGAAGTAAACGGTGTTGGTTACAGAGCTTCTAAATCTGGAAAAGTTCTTACTCTTAACTTAGGATATTCTCATCCGGTTGAGATGACAGACCCAGAAGGACTGGAATCCAAAGTTGACGGAAACAAAATTATTGTATCTGGTATCGATAAAGAAAAAGTTGGCCAATACGCAGCTGAAATCAGAGATAAGAGAAGACCTGAGCCTTACAAAGGAAAGGGTATCAAATATGCTGATGAAGTTATTAGACGTAAAGTTGGTAAGACTGGTAAGAAATAATTAAAGGAGTGACGAAAAATGGTTAGTAAGAAATCAAGAACAGTAGTTCGTGAGAACAAACATAGAAGAATGCGTCATCATCTTGCAGGTACAGCGATGAGACCACGTCTGGCTGTTTTCAGAAGTAATAATCATATGTACGCTCAGATTATTGACGATACAGTTGGAAATACACTTGTTTCTGCATCTACTCTTGACAAAGACGTAAAAGCAGAATTAGAGAAAACTAATAACGTTGATGCAGCAGCAAAACTTGGTACAGTCATTGCTAAGAAAGCATTAGATAAGGGTATTACAACAGTTGTCTTTGATAGAGGCGGCTTCATATATCAGGGTAAAGTAAAGGCTTTAGCTGAGGCAGCAAGAGAGGCTGGATTAGACTTTTAATAGGAGGAAGAAACATGAAACGTGAAATTATTGATGCTAGTCAGTTAGAATTAAATGAAAAAGTAGTGTCAATCAAACGTGTAACAAAAGTTGTTAAAGGTGGTCGTAACTTCCGTTTTACAGCCTTAGTTGTTGTCGGTGATGGCAATGGCCATGTTGGTGCTGGTTTAGGAAAAGCTTCTGAAATTCCGGAAGCTATCCGTAAAGGAAAAGAAGACGCTATGAAGAAACTCATCGCTGTAAAATTAGATGAGGTTTCAAGTATCACACATGATGTTACAGGAAAACATACAGGAGCATCTGTTTTATTAAAGAAATCCCCAGAAGGTACTGGTATCATCGCCGGAGGTCCTGCACGTAATGTCTGCGAGCTTGCCGGAATCAAAAATATCCGTACAAAATCTTTAGGCTCTAACAATAAACAGAACGTAGTTCTTGCAACTATCGATGCTTTAAGTCAGTTAAAGTCTCCGGAAGAAGTAGCGAAGCTTCGCGGTAAATCCGTAGAAGAAATCGTAGGTTAAGGAGGAATTTAAGATGGCAGAGAAGAAACTTAAAGTAACACTGGTGAAATCAACAATCGGTGCTGTTCCAAAGAACAAAAAGACCATCGAAGCCCTTGGTTTAACAAAACTGTACAAATCAGTTGAGTTGCCGGATAACGCAGCAACAGCTGGCGCGCTTCGTAAAGTAGCACCATATGTAAAAGTAGAAGAAATCTAAAACTAAGATAAGGAGGTGTCAGTGATGGACTTATCCAATTTACAGGCAGCAGCAGGTTCTGCACAGAGTGATAATTTCAGAAGAGGACGTGGACACGGTTCAGGAAATGGTAAGACTGCTGGTAAGGGTCATAAGGGACAGAAAGCTCGTTCCGGAGCACCAAGACCAGGTTTTGAAGGTGGTCAGATGCCATTATACAGAAGATTGCCGAAGAGAGGTTTCAAATGCAGAAACTCCAAGACAATCATCGGTATCAACCTTTCAGCCCTTGAAGCATTTGAGAATGACGCAGTTGTTTCCGTTGAAACATTAATCGAGGCAGGTATCGTGAAAAACCCAAGAGATGGAGTTAAAATCCTGGGTAACGGCGAACTTACTAAGAAGCTTACAGTTCAGGCAAATGCCTTTAGCGCAAGCGCGAAAGAAAAAATTGAGGCTCTTGGTGGAAAAGCAGAGGTGATTTAATGCTGGAAACACTCCGTAACGCATTTAAAATTAAAGATATTCGTAAGAGAATTATTTTTACATTTTTGATGTTAATTGTCATCAGGATAGGAAGCCAGCTTCCGATTCCTGGTATAAGAAATGAAGTATTTGCAGACTGGTTCGCCAGTCAGACAGCAGATGGAATGGGCTTTTTCGATGCGATTACCGGAGGCTCATTCTATAACATGTCTATATTTGCTTTGAATATTACACCATATATTACTTCATCCATCATCATGCAGCTTCTTACCATTGCAATTCCGAAATTGGAAGAGATGCAGCGCGACGGAGAAGAAGGGCGTAAAAAAATTGCAGAGATTACAAGGTATCTTACTGTAGCTCTTGCATTAATTGAGTCTATTGCCATGGTAGTCGGATTTTACAGAAGTGATATTCTGCAGTCAAAGAATGTGCTGACCATCATTTCTGTTGTACTTACATTGACAGCCGGTTCCGCAGTATTAATGTGGATTGGCGAGCGTATTACGGAAAAGGGTGTGGGAAACGGTATTTCTATCGTACTTACCATTAACATTATTTCCCGTATACCGAATGACATGGGTACATTGTACGAGCAGTTTATTGTCGGTAAATCTATTCCGAAGGGTATCCTTGCAGGAGTAATTATTCTGGCAATTATTGTGGCAATGGTTGTATTTGTAGTATTTTTGCAGGACGGAGTCCGGAAGATTCCGGTACAGTATTCCAAGAAGGTACAGGGAAGAAAGCAGGTTGGCGGTCAGTCAACGCATATTCCGCTGAAGGTAAATACCAGCGGTGTTATCCCGGTTATTTTTGCACAGTCTTTACTGCAGACCCCGGTTATCATTGCAAGCCTGCTTGGAAAAGGACAGGGAACAGGAATTGGCAGCAAGATTTTGAGGGGAATGTCCCAGTCAAACTGGTGTAATCCCAATGAACCGATTTATTCTATCGGTCTGGTGGTTTACATTCTGTTGATTATCGTGTTTGCTTATTTCTATACCTCGATTACTTTCAATCCGTTAGAGATTGCAAATAATATGAAAAAAGCAGGTGGTTTTATCCCCGGTATCAGACCCGGAAAGCCAACCAGCGATTATCTGAATACAATATTAAATTACATTGTCTTTATAGGAGCGATTGCACTTGCATTTATCGCATTTGTTCCAATCTTCTTTAACGGAGTATTCGGAGCGGATGTATCCTTTGGTGGAACTTCCATCATCATTATTGTAGGTGTGGTTATTGAGACTTTAAAACAGATTGAGTCACAGATGCGTGTACGCTATTATAAAGGATTTTTAAATGACTAATCAGTCAGAAAAGGGAACGCTGGGCTTGTATAAGTTCAGCGTTACTTTCCTATTTACAAAATATGTTGCCGCAGCGGTGACGTGAGGTATACCGGAAACTTGAGTTTCACTGTATCAGTGTATTGTCAGAGAAGAAAGGCGGGTTTATTATGAAGATTATTATGTTAGGAGCTCCGGGAGCAGGAAAAGGAACACAGGCAAAACAGATTGCGGATAAATACACCATTCCGCATATCTCCACAGGTGATATTTTCCGTGCAAATATTAAAAACGGAACGGAGTTAGGACAGAAAGCAAAACAGTATATGGACCAGGGCTTATTAGTTCCCGATGAACTGACCTGCGACCTTGTAATGGACAGAATACAGCAGGAGGACTGCAAGAACGGATTTGTCTTAGATGGTTTCCCAAGAACCATACCTCAGGCAGAAGCCCTTACCGCAGCTCTTGAAAAAATAAATCAGAAGATGGATTACGCCATTGATGTGGACGTACCGGATGAAAACATTGTAAACCGCATGAGCGGCAGACGTGCCTGCTTGAATTGCGGAGCTACATACCATATTGTCTCTATCCCGACCAAGGTAGAGGGAATTTGTGACAGATGCGGTGAGCCGGTGGTATTAAGGGATGACGACAAACCGGAGACGGTGCAGAAACGTCTGACTGTATATCATGAGCAGACTCAGCCGTTGATTGATTACTATAAAAATGCTGGTATCTTAAAATCAGTAGACGGAACCCAGCCAATGGAAAAAGTATTTTCCGATATCGTGGCAATTCTGGGTGAATAGAAAGGTTTTGCCGGCGATAGGACAGCGTCGTTTTGCCGGTGGGAAAGAAGGAAAAAATGTCTGTAACGATTAAATCCGAGCGTGAAATCGAATTAATGAGGGAGGCAGGGAAAATCCTTGCCAAGGTTCATGAGGAACTGGGGAAAGCCATAAAGCCGGGCATGTCTACGTTAGACATAGACCGCCTGGGGGAGGAGATGATTCGCAGCTTTGGCTGTGAGCCTTCTTTCAAAAATTATCAGGGCTATCCGGCTTCTATCTGTGTTTCCGTGAATGAAGAGGTGGTTCATGGAATACCTTCTAAAGACAGGATTATTACAGAAGGGGATATCGTAAGCCTTGATGCGGGAGTGATTTACAAGGGTTATCATTCCGACGCGGCGCGGACCCACGGAGTAGGAGAGATTTCAGAAGAGGCAAGGCTTTTAATCGAGCGGACGAGACAGAGCTTCTTTGAAGGAATGAAATATGCGGTGGCTGGAAATCATCTTCATGAGATTTCTAAAGCCATCGGTGAGTATGCAGAAAGCTTTGGTTACGGCGTGGTGAGGGATTTGTGCGGTCACGGTATCGGTTCCCATCTGCATGAGGACCCGGAGATTCCGAATTTCAAACAGTTCCGCAGAGGAATTAAATTAAGACCGGGCATGACTCTCGCCGTCGAGCCGATGATTGATGAGGGAACCGCCGAGGTGGTGTGGATGGATGACGACTGGACGGTTGTCACCGAGGATTTGTCCCTGTCCGCACATTACGAAAATACCATTGTGATTACCGAGGGCAGACCGGAAATACTGACGCTGACAGAGTCCGAGCTTGCTCAGGGTATCTGGTAAAAGACGAAGGGAAAGCCCTTGGAAAAATGCAGCTCATGCTGACAGGAAAATAGATGGATAAGAGATGCAGGTTAAATTAAAGGAAAGAAAAAGTATGGAATTTGCAAAATCCCTGTCAGGACATGACAGAAACCAGATATATCTGGTGAAAGAAAAAGATGACAATTATGTGTTTTTGGTAAACGGAACAACGAAGCCTTTGGCATCGCCGAAGAAAAAAAGCTTAAAGCATGTTCAGTTAATCAAAAATATTCCGATAGAAATAAAGGAGATTTTATCCGGCAGCCTTACCGACCTTGAGGTGAAGCGAGCCGTTAAATTGTATAAAAGTATCGTGCAATAGTTTTATGCCGCATGATATTTTCTATAGAAATAAAAACAGGAGGATTATTCAATGTCAAAAGCAGACGTAATTGAAGTGGAAGGAACCGTTGTGGAAAAGCTGCCAAATGCTTTCTTCAAGGTAGAGCTTGAGAATGGCCATCAGATTTTGGCGACAATCAGCGGAAAACTTCGTATGAACTTCATCCGTATTTTGCCAGGTGATAAGGTTACCATTGAAATGTCACCATACGATTTGACAAAAGGCAGAATTATCTGGAGAGACAAGTGAAAACAACTGAGCACATCGAAAGTGCGAAGTTGTTTGATACCCAAACGAAGCAGAGCGGAGTTCGGGTTTCCCGTGTCGTTTGAGCGATAGCGAAAAATATGTTGACTTCTAAACAGTGTCCGTGCTATAATGCTAAATGGACACTTTTGGATAGTGCCATTTTTGCAAAAATAAGAAGCAAGAATGAGCCTTGATAAGAAAGGAGGATTTGCTGTGAAGGTAAGATCATCAGTTAAACCTATTTGCGAAAAATGCAAAGTCATTAAAAGAAAAGGAAGCATCAGAATTATCTGTGAGAATCCGAAGCACAAACAGAGACAGGGCTAATTGGTTCTTGTCTTGTTTGTGTTATTATTATGTGCGGCTGCAGTGCAACGCCCGGACGGGTTGTTGAAACTGTTATCATAATAAACAGCAGGAACGCTGCTTTTCCATACTTATATACCGAGGGTATGGAAGAGAGAAATCCAAATTCAGGAAAGATAAGTCGGGCACACATTTCAGACCGGAGACAACGGGGCTGTCCGAATTATTTTTTTGTGTCTGCATAAAAGCAGGAAAGTCATGATGTCAAGTGGCTTGAAGGGTGGCGAAAGCCATTACAGAAACAAAAAACGAGAGACACTGAAATTCCGGTGTCAGATGAATTAATGGAGGTTAAAAAGCACATGGCTCGTATCGCAGGTGTAGATTTACCAAGAGAAAAACGTGTAGAAATCGGCTTAACTTACATCTATGGAATTGGCAGAGTAAGTTCTAACCGTATCCTTGCAGAGGCAAACGTAGACCCTAACACACGTGTTAGAGATTTAACAGACGACGAAGTAAAAAGAATCAGTGCAGTAATCGATGAGACTCAGACTGTAGAAGGTGATTTAAGAAGAGAAATCGCCATGAACATCAAGAGACTTCAGGAAATCGGCTGCTATCGTGGAATCCGCCACAGAAAAGGACTTCCGGTTCGTGGTCAGAAAACAAAGACCAATGCAAGAACCCGTAAAGGTCCAAAGCGTACCGTTGCAAACAAGAAGAAATAATGCGTATATAAGGTACAGTTTTGCGTACTGCTGCTGACGAAGAAAACAGGCAGGGTACGTTGGTTGCAGAATAAACAGATTATTTAGAGAAAGTAGGTTAGTTTAGATATGGCTAAGGTTACAAAAAAAGTGACAAAAAAGCGTGTAAAGAAAAACGTTGAACGCGGACAGGCACATATTCAGTCATCTTTTAACAATACAATCGTAACAATCACAGATGCTGAGGGTAATGCTTTATCATGGGCAAGTGCCGGTGGTCTTGGATTTAGAGGTTCAAAGAAATCTACTCCATATGCTGCACAGATGGCGGCTGAAACAGCTACAAAGGCAGCTTTAGTACACGGTTTAAAAACAGTTGACGTTATGGTAAAAGGACCAGGTTCAGGAAGAGAAGCAGCTATCCGTGCACTTTCCGCTTGCGGTCTTGAAGTTACAAGCATCAAAGATGTAACTCCGGTTCCTCACAACGGATGTCGTCCACCAAAACGTAGAAGAGTTTAATTAGGAGGAGAGACGAAAATGGCAGTAAATAAAGTACCTGTTCTGAAAAGATGTAGATCACTTGGGTTAGAGCCAAGTTTCTTAGGATATGACAAGAAATCCAACAGAGAGTTAAAAAGAGCAAACAAGAAAATGTCTGAGTATGCTCTTCAGTTAAGAGAAAAACAGAAAGCAAAATTCATCTATGGCGTGTTAGAGAAACCTTTCCACAACTACTATGAGAAGGCTGATAAAATGAAAGGTATGACTGGTACTAACTTAATGACTATGTTAGAGTCCAGATTAGACAACGTTGTATTCCGTATGGGATTTGCAAGAACCAGAAAAGAAGCAAGACAGATTGTTGACCACAAATTCATTTTAGTAAATGGAAAACAGGTAAACATTCCTTCTTACTTAGTAAAAGCCGGCGATGTAATCGAAATCAGAGAAAAGAGCAAAGGTCTTCAGAGAATGAAAGACATCCTCGAAGTAACCGGAGGAAGATTAGTTCCGGACTGGTTAGATGTTGACACTGAAAAATTACAGGGAACTGTAAAAGAATTACCTTCCAGAGAGCAGATTGACGTACCTGTTGATGAAATGCTCATTGTCGAGTTATATTCTAAATAGGCGTGATTAAATAATTTATCCGTTAAGCAAATTACCCGAGAAGGAGGGATTTTGTAGTGTTCGATTTCCAGAAACCTAAAATTGAAATCGCAGAAATTTCAGAAGACAAGAAGTACGGAAAGTTTGTTGTAGAACCATTGGAAAGAGGCTACGGCACCACACTTGGCAACTCATTGAGAAGAATTATGCTTTCTTCTCTGCCGGGTGCGGCTGTCAGCCAGGTTAAGATAGACGGTGTTTTACATGAATTCAGTTCCATTCCTGGCGTAAAGGAAGACGTGACTGAGATTATTATGAATATCAAAAATCTTGCCATCAGAAATAACAGCTCTACAAATGAACCTAAAGTTGCTTACATTGAATTTGAAGGTGAAGGTGTAGTCACAGCGGCAGATATCCAGGTTGATTCTGATATTCAGATTTTAAATCCGGATTTGGTCATTGCTAACTTAAATGGCGGAGCAGACAGTAAATTATACATGGAGCTTACCATTACAAAGGGCAGAGGCTATGTCAGCGCAGAGAAAAACAAGTCAGAGGATGTGCCAATCGGTGTCATTGCAGTTGATTCTATTTACACACCGGTAGAGCGCGTGAACCTGCTTGTGGAAAATACCCGTGTTGGTCAGATTACAGACTATGATAAACTTACCTTAGATGTATATACCAACGGAACACTTGAGCCGGATGAGGCTGTCAGCTTAGCTGCGAAAGTGCTGAGCGAGCACTTAAATCTTTTCATTGACTTATCTGAGGCGGCAGTAAATGCTGACGTCATGATTGAAAAAGAGGACAATGCAAAAGAAAAAGTATTAGAGATGAACATTGATGAACTTGAGTTATCTGTTCGTTCCTATAACTGTTTGAAGAGAGCCGGAATCAATACCGTAGAAGAGCTCACAAACAGAACCCCTGAGGATATGATGAAGGTTCGTAACTTAGGACGGAAGTCATTAGAGGAAGTTTTAGCAAAATTAAAAGAGTTAGGACTTCAGTTAAATCAGGGCGAAGAAAACTAAGAAACTCATAAGACAGGCAGAAACGGTAAGACCGAACGGCACGGAGTATGTCTGGTGTGCAGGGTGTATGTATGGCTTTGGGATATGCCGGGTGAGGGAATGCGCCTGAAACAGTCCGAAAGCAGTGCAGACGAGATTCTGACACACGGTTCATGAGTGGCGCTTGGAAAATCTCATGACGGTACATGAGGGTTTCCAAAACAAGAATATGATGTTCGGTAAATAAGACCAAAGAGCGTTGCCGGATATCCCACAAAATGGAGGAAAATTAAAATGGCAAAGTATCGTAAATTAAGCAGAACCTCTAGCCAGAGAAAAGCATTATTAAGAGGTCAGGTTACAGCATTATTAAACAACGGTAAAATCGTCACCACAGAGGCAAAGGCAAAAGAAGTTCGTAAAATTGCCGAGGGTCTTATCGCTTTAGCAGTAAAAGAGAAAGATAACTACGAAGAAGTTACTGTAAAAGCAAAAGTTGCCCGCAAAGACAAAGACGGCAAGAGAGTAAAAGAAGAGGTTGACGGAAAGAAAGTTACCGTATACGACGAAGTTGAGAAGACTATCAAAAAAGATAAGCCATCCCGTCTTCATGCGCGTAGAGAAATGTTAAAAGTTCTTTACACCGTAAAAGAAGTTCCGACAGAAGCTGCCGGAAGAAAGAAAAACACCAAGGAAGTTGATTTAACAGCAAAATTATTTGATGAAATCGCTCCAAAATATGCTGACCGCAACGGTGGTTACACCAGAATCGTAAAAATCGGACAGCGTAAAGGTGACGGTGCATTAGAAGTTTTACTTGAGTTAGTATAAGAGAACGTAAAAAAATAGGAGCATGGCGATTTAGCCATGCTCCTTTGTCAATGAGAGGGTGAAGATAAATTCTGTCCCGACTCCCTCTGTACTGATACAGTTGATATTTTCTCCATGTGCCTGGATAATTTCTTTTACGATGGCAAGTCCTAATCCGGTACCTTTCTTATCCTTTCCACGGGAAAGGTCTGTCTTATAAAAACGCTCCCAGATTTTTTTGATACTGTCATTTGGAATGCCGATTCCGGTGTCTTTCACGGAAACAAATACTTTCTCGTTTTTCTCCGTTGTCTCAACGGTGATGGCGGAATCTGCATGGCTGAACTTGATGGCATTGTCAATTAGGTTATAAAGCACCTGCTGGATTTTGCTCATATCGGCGGAGACAAAAAGCTGCTCCCCGGTTAAAATCAGATTGAAGGAAATCCGTTTTTCCAGGCAGATTCCCTCGAAGGTCTGTACCGTGGTTTTTATAGTGTGGTTAATATCAAAATCGGTAATATCCAGCATAATGCCGTGAGTGCCGAATTTGTTTAATTCCAGAAGGCTCTTGGTCAGCTTGTTCAGCCGCTCCGTTTCAAATAAAATAATATTTAAGTATTTATCCTGCATTTCCACCGGGATAGTGCCGTCTAGCATGGCTTCCACATAGCCCTTGATGGAGGTCAGCGGAGAGCGGAAATCATGGGAAACGTTGGAGACAAATTTCTTCTGGTCCTCCTCTAAGGTATTCAGCTCGTTTGCCATATAATTTAAGGAGGCGGCAAGATAACCGATTTCATCGTTGGAATGGACGTCTATCTTTGCCTCAAAGTTGCCGGAGGCATATTGGTCAGCCCCTTTGGCGATTTTCCGGATGGGTATGTACACCACGTAAGTAAAAAGCACTAACACGATAAATGCGGCAACAAACAAAAGCGCCAGAGTTTTGTAGGAAATATGGGTAAAACTGTTGGCGAGGGAAACGATGCTGCCGGTGGGTTTATGGATAATCACATAGCCCCGCACCTTATAATTTACCGTAATAGGAGAAAACACGCTTAGGGTTTCACTGGAAAAATGCTGGTAAAAATCGCCTATGCGGTAATAGTTATTGCCGAAATCCGTGATGTCGAAGTCCGGGATATTTTCCTCTAAGCCGGAGATATCGGAGGCGGTATTCAGCAGAATATTTCCCCTGGTGTCCATAATCCAGATTTCGCCGGAAAGATAGGTGCTTAAAGTGGTAAGCTGCTTTTGCAGCTGCTCTAAGGTGATGGACTGGCTGAAATAATTCTGGGCGTAATTCGAGGAAATCAATGCCGATTCCCGGTAAAGGGAGGACGCCTCCCGCTGGGTCAGGAAATCAAAGGTGGTATGGTAAGTAAAGGTGGCGATAATGATAAATCCAATAACTCCATACATCAGATAGCCCGTGAGCAGTTTGGGGTAAAGTGTGCGTTTCATAGATTTTTGACCTCAAATTTATAGCCGATGCCCCAGACCGTGGCAAGGCTCCAGTTGGCATGGTCTTTGATTTTTTCCCGGAGGCGCTTCACATGAACGTCCACCGTGCGGGTATCGCCGATATACTCATAGCCCCAGATATGGTCGAGAAGCTGCTCTCTGGTAAATACCTGGTTGGGAGATGCGGCGAGGAAATATAAAAGCTCTAACTCCTTTGGCGGCATATCCACGGGCTGTCCGTTGTAAATGACGGAGTAATTGGACAGATTCACCACCAAATCGGGGTATTTGACGCACTTTAATTCGGGAGACGCCTCTTCTGCTTTTACCGGCTGATAACGGCGGAGAACTGCCTTTACCCGCGCCACCAGCTCCTTGGAATCAAAGGGCTTCATGATATAATCGTCCGCCCCTAACTCTAACCCCAGCACTTTATCGAAAATTTCGCCCTTGGCGGAGAGCATAATAATCGGGACATTCGCCTTGGCGCGGACTTCCCGGCAGACCTGATAACCGTCTATGCCGGGGAGCATTAAATCCAGTAAAATAAGGTTCGGATTGTACTGCTCGAAGGCTTTTAAGGCTTCTTCGCCGTCATTTACAATTTTTGTATCGAAACATTCTTTCGTGAGGTAGAGTGAAATCAATTCTGCAATATTGTTGTCGTCGTCTACGATTAGAATTTTCTGCTTTGCTGCCATGTGTTATCCTCCTTTTTATTTTTAAAATTGCGGTGTGCCGTCGCTGGCACGTTATATTTGCGAAATACAGTATCCTGTCATATATGGCAAACGGCATTTTCATATGGCAGGATGCCGTCCGGTTTAGTCGCGGAATTCCGCAATGGTAACGCCTGCGTCCCCTTCTCCAAACTCGCCGAGATGGAAAGACTTTACATATTTTAAACGTTTTAAGTGCGCCTGTACCGCATTGCGCAGCGCTCCCGTTCCTTTGCCGTGGACAATCCGCACGGAAGGCAGATGGGCGAGGTAGGCGTCATCTAAATACTTATCCAAAAGGGCAATGGCTTCGTCCGTGGTTTTTCCAATCAGGTTGATTTCTGTGGAGACGGAGGCGGATTTGCTCATTTTGATTTTCCCGGCTCCGGTTTTGCCGTATTTTTTACTGGTGGGGGAGGTGTCCTCCTCCAATAAAATCAGGTCGTTGATATTGACAAGGGAATTTAAAATTCCCATCTGCACGTATAAATCGCCCTTTGCGTTAGGCAGGGAGTGGACAGTGCCCTTTAAATTCATGCTGATGACCTTTACGCTGTCGCCAATCCGAAGCTTCTTCGGAACCTTGTGGTTGGGTGCGGCATTTTTTTTCTGGTCCGCCATTTTTTTCTGAGCGTCTGTCATCTTATTGCGGATTTTCGTGCGCTCCTTTTCCATTTCGCTCATGGGTGCCTGGGCGGTGCCGTATTTGTTGAAATTGCGAATCGTCTCGTCCGCCATGTCCTTGGCTTCTTTTAAAATGTTAAATGCCTGTTCGTTGGCTTCCCTTAAAATCTTATCGCGGCTCAAATCCAGGCGTTCCTGTTTCTGCTCTAATTGTTCCTTCAGCCTGCGGACTTCCTCTTTGTACTGGTTGATTTCTAACTGCTCTTTTTCAATGGTCAGGCGGCTTTTTTCCAAATCAGCCAGCAAATCCTCGAAGTTTTCGTCATTTTCACTGATACGTTCTTTGGCGTCCTCAATCACATCCGTACTCAGCCCTAATTTCTGGGAAATGGCAAAGGCGTTGCTTTTTCCCGGAATACCAATCAAAAGGCGGTAGGTGGGGCTTAAGGTGTCTACGTTAAATTCACAGCAGGCATTTTCCACGCCGGGGGTGGAGAGGGCAAAGACCTTCAACTCGCTGTAATGGGTGGTAGCCATGATTTTTGCACCGTAGAGCTTGAGCTTTGATAAAATGGCAATGGCTAAAGCGGCGCCCTCGGTAGGGTCTGTCCCGGCGCAGAGCTCGTCAAAGAGCACTAAGGAACGGTCATTTACCTGGTCTAAAATATGGATGATATTCGTCATATGGGAAGAGAAGGTACTGAGGGACTGCTCAATACTCTGCTCATCACCGATATCGGCAAACACTTCATCGAAAATGCCAAGCTCCGAGCGTTCTGAGGCGGGAATGTGCAGACCTGCCTGCCCCATTAAAGTCAGAAGCCCCACGGTCTTTAAGGAAACGGTTTTTCCTCCGGTGTTAGGACCCGTGATTACCAGAAGTTTAAAATCTTCCCCTAAGCGCACGTCAATGGGAACCACCTTTTTCTGGTCTAACAGAGGATGACGTCCCTTCTTGATATGGATGCGCCCCTCGGTGTTGAAGGTGGGGGCAACGCCGTTGTAGGTCTTAGCTAAGACAGCTTTGGCAAAAATAAAATCAAGCTCCACTAAAATGCGGTAATCGGCTTCTAACTGCCCGGAATAATTTCCGGCAAGGTTGCTTAAATTGGCGAGAATCACTTCGATTTCGTCCTGCTCCTTTAACAGCAGCTCTTTGTATTCATTGTTGAGATTCACCACTGCCATGGGTTCGATAAAAAGGGTGGAACCGCTGGAGGACTGGTCGTGAATCATACCCGGCACCTGTGATTTTGCCTCGGCTTTTACCGGAAGGCAGTAGCGTCCGTCCCGCATGGTAATCACTGTATCCTGCAGATAGCTCCGGGTAGTGGTATTGTTTATCATGGAATTCATCTGCGCCCGGATTTTGTCGTTCATCCCGCGCATGGAGCGGCGGATGGAACGCAGGGTACTGCTGGCGTCGTCTGCAATCTCCTCTTCAGAAAGGATACAGCGGCGGATTTCATCAGATAGCGGGGTGAGAGGCTCGATGGCTTCAAAAAATTCCGTTAGGGAATCTCTGGTTTCCTCGTCCCTATCGGAGCGGGAAAAGGCTTTGGCGCGTTTTGCCGTCTCTAACAGGGAGCAGATACGCAAAAGCTCGACGGCGCTTAAGGAGCCTCCGATTTCTAATCGTTTTAAGGAGTCGTTTATGGACCTGACACCGGAAAAAGAGAGATTTCCGCTCTTAAAAATCCGGCTTAAGGCGTCTTTGGTCTGCTGCTGGAGAAGCGTAATCTCTGCTAAGTCCGTGGAGGGACGCAGGCGTCTGCAGCGGTCTTTTGCCTCGTCGCTGGAGGCATATTCTGTAAGCAGGTCAATGATTTTATTATATTCTAAGGTTTTTAAAACTTTTTCATTCATAATAGATAGGAATCCTTTTCTTTTACTGGCTTTCGCTCTATGATTGATTATATCCCATTCCGGGAGGGAAGAAAAGCGGGAAATGAAAAAATAGTATTGCATGACCATGGGATTGCAACTATAATAGGTATGGTACGATTTTCATTAATTTGAGAGAGGGAAAATCATGCAGGATAAGGAGAGGGAACAATTTTCCTTTATCAATGAGAAAATAAAGGAAAAGCCGTTAAATAAAAAACGTTTGTTATTTCGCATGGCATTCTGCGTGGGAATGGCGGTAGTGTTCGGTTTGGTGGCAGCCCTTGTGTTTACATACTTCCAGCCGAAATTTCAGCAGATGATGTACCCGGAGCAGAAGCCTACCGTAACCATCCCCAAGGATGAAATGATGGCTGCGGAGACAACAGAAGAAACGGATGACACGGAAGAGCCGGAGCCGGAAACAGAGACAGAGCAGGAAACAGAGCCGGAAATTGAACAACCCGCAGCGGAACAGCCGGAAAAATGGGAGCTGGAGCTTGCGGATTTCCAGGCATTGCAGAATAAGCTGTACGCTGTGGGAAAAGAGGTTAATAAATCCATTGTCACGGTGACCGGGGTGCGGAGCGATACGGACTGGTTTAAGAACCCCTATGAGAGCAAGGGGCAGGCATCCGGCATTATCGTGGCGGAAAATGGCAGTGAGCTTCTGATACTGACGGAGCGCAAGGTCATTGCCGACGTGGAGGAAATCTACGTGACGTTTATCGATGATTTCCAGGTGGAAGCCTCGATGAAGAAGTATGACGGTAATACGGGAATCGCTATTTTAAGCGTGCCGATTCAAAATGTGGACGAGGCAACCATGGAGGCAGTTCAGGTGGCGGTATTGGGAAATTCCTTTACCACAACTCAGGGAACCGTTGCCATTGCAGTGGGAAGTCCTCTGGGAACGAACTATTCCATTCTGACGGGGAATATTACCTCTACGACAAATAGTATCAGTACGGTTGACAGTAATTATACGGTATTTACCACGGATATTGTGGGCAGCAGCAGCGGCAGCGGGGCGATTGTCAATTTGAATGGAGAGATTATCGGTCTTGTCATGCAGGATTACAGCAGCGCCGGGGATGAGAATACACTGACTGCCATTGCCATTTCAGAGATAAAGACGGTGATTGAGATGCTGTCAAACGGTAAGGACATTCCTTATATTGGGCTGGAATTAACGACAGTGACCAACGATATTGCAAGGGAATACGACATGCCGAAGGGCGCGTATATCAAAGAAGTGGAGATGGATTCTCCCGCCATGGCAGCCGGACTGCAGAGCGGGGATGTTATCACCAAGGTAGACGGGGAAAACATTTTTAATGTGGACGGCTATGAGAGCAGGCTTCTCTCCTTAGCGCCGGGAGACATGGTGGAAATTACGATTGAACGCCAGGGCGCAGAGGGGTATACGGAGATTACCTGTGAGGTGGAAGTGAGTGTTTTGAAGTAGGTGGAGGAGCAAAGTGATTTATCTGCGGCGAAAATGTGAGTGTAAAAAAAGAAAGTGTTATAAAATAAAAAAAGAAACGAGGATAGTATGAAGTATATTGACAGCCTGAGGGAAGGCGAAAGAATTAACGAGATTTATCTGTGTAAAGTGAAACAGCCGGCATTGACAAAGGCGGGAAAGCCTTATGACAACCTGACATTGCAGGATAAGACAGGAACGCTGGATGCAAAAATCTGGGAGCCGGGTTCAGTGGGGATTGAAGAGTTTGAAACTCTGGATTATATTGCAGTTATGGGTGACATTACCAGTTTTCAGGGAAATCTCCAGCTAAATGTGAAGCGTGTCCGCAAGGTGCAGGAGGGGGAGTACGACCCCAAAGATTATCTTCCGGTGAGCACCAGGGATATTGACGAAATGTACGGTGAGTTGACGGCATTAATCGGTACGGTAGAAAACCCGTATCTGAAAAAACTGTTAAGCAGCTTTTTTGTGGAGGATAAAGAGTTTGAGAAGCGGTTTAAATTTCATTCTGCGGCAAAGACCGTGCACCATGGGTTTGTGGGAGGATTGTTAGAGCATACCTTAAGCGTGGCGAAGCACTGTGATTATTTTGCTTCGGTGTATGCTATGCTGAACCGGGATTTGATTGTGACGGCAGCTATTTTTCATGATGTAGGGAAATTAGAAGAGCTTTCCACTTTCCCGGAAAATGATTATACGGACGCAGGGCAGCTGTTAGGGCATATTATGATTGGAGCAGAGATGGTGGGAGAGCGGATTCGCACCATTCCCGGTTTCCCGCGGGGGCTTGCAAATGAGCTGAAGCACTGTATTTTAGCCCATCATGGAGAGCTGGAGTTTGGTTCTCCGAAGAAACCGGCATTGGCGGAGGCGCTGGCTTTAAGCTTTGCGGATAATATTGATGCGAAGATGGAAACGATTCGGGAGATTTTTGCGGGCGTGCCGGAAAATAACCTGGAGTGGCAGGGATATAATCGTCTGCTGGAGAGCAATATCCGCAGGGCGGGAAGAGAATAGTGTGAGAAGAACTTCTGGACTTGCAAAGCAAGTTTTGCTCACAGCAAGGGCTATAGCATGAAAAAAGAATTTCATGCGCTAAGAAGTTCTAAGTCTCACACCGAAGAACGCAAAAGCGGCGTTCTTCGCATGGATTGTTTGTGCCGCAAAAGTGGTATGTTCAAAAGAGAAGTTCTATAGCTTCACACCGAAGAGAAGCAGTGGAAAACAGGCAGCTTACGGAGAACGGAGGCTGCCTCTTTTTCACTTAATTTGTATGTGTTGAAGATATGTTTGCCCGATACTTGGTTTGGGCGGGAAAATAGATTGATTTGCAGGAATGTGCAGGGAGGATTTATGCTTCAGAAAAATGATACGATAGAATTAAAAATTGAGGATATGGGCGTGGACGGGGAAGGCATCGGAAAATATGACGGGATGACTTTTTTTGTGAAGGACGCTGTAATCGGCGATGAAATCAAGGCGCGGGTTACGAAGCTGAAAAAGAACTACGGGTATGCCAGAGTGGAGGAGATTGTATTTCCTTCTGAGGCGAGAGCCGTGCCGGAATGCGAACTGCACAAGCGTTGCGGAGGCTGCCAGATTCAGGCGATGGAGTATGGGAAACAGTTGGAATTTAAACAGAACAAGGTGCGGGGGAATCTGATTCGGATTGGCGGGTTTGCACCGGAATTTGTGGACAAGGTGATGCAGCCTATTGTGGGAATGGAGACGCCTTACCGCTACCGGAATAAGGCGCAGTTTCCCATAGGAACGGATAAGGAGGGAAATCTGGTGGCTGGATTTTATGCGGCGCGGAGCCACAGCATTATCCCGGTAACCGATTGTAAACTGGGTGTGGAACAAAACCAGGTAATTTTGGAGACGGTGCTTTCTTATATGAGGGAAAATGGGGTAAAAGCCTATGATGAGGCAATGGGAAAAGGATTGGTGCGCCATGTGCTGATTCGCTATGGCTTTACGACGAAGGAGATTATGGTTTGTCTTGTCATTAACGGGAAGAAGCTTCCGGCGCAGGAAAAGCTGGTGGATAGTCTGGCAAAGATAGAGGGGATGACCAGCATATCGATTAACCGGAATACGAAGAATACCAACGTGATTTTGGGGGAGGTGACGGAGTGTATCTGGGGGCAGCCTTATATTACGGACTATATTCATCTGCGGGAGTGCGGCTGTGATACGGCAGAGAAGGAAAATGGGTGGACGCAGACGGAACAGGAGGAGTTTGCGTTGACGGACAGGGCGGTTGCTTTTCACATTTCTCCGCAGTCTTTTTATCAGGTGAATCCGGTGCAGACGGAGAAACTGTATAGTCTGGCGCTCTCCTATGCGGGGCTGACAGGGAAGGAGACGGTGTGGGATTTGTATTGCGGGATTGGAACGATTTCGCTGTTTTTAGCCCAGAGGGCGGGGAAGGTTTACGGTGTTGAGATTGTACCGCAGGCGATTGAGGATGCGAAAAATAATGCGAGGCTGAATGGGATTTCCAATGCGGAGTTTTTTGTGGGAAAGGCGGAGGAAGTGCTGCCGGAGTTTTATGAGAGGGAGAGCAGACGGGCTGCTGAGAGTGGAAATGAGGGTGGTGAAGAGGCTGTGACTGGGGAGAAGGGAACAGGGAAGCGCAGCAGGGGGAGTATGCTGCACCCGGATGTGATTGTGGTGGACCCGCCGAGGAAAGGGTGCGATGAGAAGTGCTTAGAGACGATGCTGAAAATGCAGCCGGAGCGGATTGTGTATGTGAGCTGTGATTCGGCGACCTTGGCGCGGGATTTGCGGGTGTTGTGTGATGGGGGGTATGAGGTGAAGAAGGTGAGGGCGGTGGACCAGTTTGGGAATACGGTGCATACAGAATGTTGTGTGAAGTTGAACCGGATTAGTAAGTGAGTTTTTATCACAATTTACAAAAGACAAGGCTGCAGAAAAGCAGCTTTTTTCTTTTGCAAATCCATATTCCCATATACCAGACAGATATGATACAATATCATTAATGAGGCAACAAGAAACTTCTACATAAAGGAGAACTTTTTCACATGGAACGAGAAAGCTTTGGTTCCCGTCTGGGGTTTATTCTGGTAAGCGCAGGCTGTGCGATTGGCATTGGAAACGTATGGCGTTTTCCCTACGTGGTAGGGGAAAACGGCGGCGCTGTATTTGTACTTTTTTACCTGCTCTTTTTATTTTGTATGGGTGTACCGGTGCTGACAATGGAGCTTGCCGTAGGGCGCGCCGGCAAAAAGAGCGCAGTTTTAGGATATAAGGCGTTAGAGAAGCCCGGAGACAAATGGCATATCCACGGCTGGTTCTGCATGGCAGGCTGCTATCTTTTGATGATGTACTACACCACCGTTTCCGGCTGGATGGTCAGCTATTTTTTCAAATTTATCACCGGGAAATTCCAGCCCGGCATGGATTCTGCCGCAGTAAGCGGAGTGTTCAGCGAGCTGTGCTCCAATCCGGTGGAAATGGTTGTATGGATGGCAGTCACCGTTTTCGCCGGCTTTGCCGTTTGCAGCTTTGGGCTGCAGAATGGTCTGGAGCGTATCACAAAAGTTATGATGTTAGCGTTGCTGGGTCTGATTATTGTGCTGGCAGTGCATAGTGCCACATTGTCCGGGGCAGGGGAAGGCATTGCATTTTACCTCATGCCGGATTTTAAAAGGGCGCAGGAGGCAGGTCTGGGAAATGTGATTACAGCGGCGATGAACCAGGCGTTTTTCACCTTAAGCCTTGGCATTGGAGCTATGGAAATCTTCGGAAGCTATATGTCAAAGGAGCACACACTGGCAGGAGAAGCCGTGCGGATTTGTTCTTTAGATACCTTTGTGGCGCTGATGTCCGGCATGATAATTTTTCCCGCCTGTTTTTCCTATGGCGTAGAACCGAATGCAGGTCCGTCCCTGATTTTTGAAACGCTGCCCAATGTATTTGTCAATATGCCGGGAGGGCGTATCTGGGGCGCACTTTTCTTTCTGTTTATGACCTTTGCCAGCTTTTCCACGGTGATAGCGGTGTTTGAGAATCTGCTGGCGGGCTGTATTGATAATTTTGGCTGGAGCAGGAAAAAGGCTTCCGCCATCAACTGCATTTTGGTTTTCATAGCCAGCATTCCCTGCGTGTTGGGGTATAATCTGTGGAGCGGGCTGCATATCATTGGAGAAAGAAATGTGTTGGACAGCGAAGATTTTCTCGTCAGCAATCTGTTACTTCCGGGAGGCAGCCTCGTATTTCTTTTGTTCTGCGTGACAAAATGGGGCTGGGGCTTTGACAAGTATTTAGAAGAGGCAAATACGGGAAAGGGATGGAAACTGCCGAAGTGCCTGAAAAATTATTTTAGATTTGTCCTGCCGGTTTTAATCTTGATTATCTTGATTCAGGGATTGCGGTAAATAATTAATGCATGGGAAAAGGCGTTATGAAAAGAAAAAAGTATGTACAGACAGGTTTTCTTCTGGCATTTTTAGCGGCGGGAACCATGACAGCCGCATGTGCAGTGCCGGAGCAGACCTTTGTGGAGACAATCGAAGAAGAGGCAGCTGAGGAAAATTCTCCGGAATATCAAGAAGATGCGGCTGTTGGAGAAGGGCAGCAGGAAAACCAGCCGGGCAAAGAAAATGAGAACTCCTCACAGCAGAAAAATGCAGCGGCAGAATACAAAAACGACTGGAAAACCAGTCATGAAAAGGTGAAGGGCATTTATGTCACCGGACCCATGGCAGGCAGCGCAGCGATGGACAGCCTGATTACTCTGGTGGATGAGACGGAATTAAACGCCATGGTCATTGATGTAAAAAATGATGACGGCAATATTACCTGGAAGTTAGAGTCGGGCAGCGCAGCGGACATAGGAGCCTGCGTCAATTATATTTCCGATATGCAGGGGCTTATGGCAAAGCTGAAGGAACATCAAATCTATACCATCGCCAGAATTGTCTGCTTTAAAGACCCGTATCTTGCCGCTGCAAAACCGGAGCTGGCGCTGAAAAAACCGGATGGAACCTTAGTTACGGACGCAAACGGGCTGGCTTTTGTAAATCCCTACCGGGAGGAAACCTGGGAGTATCTTGTGGAGGTGGCGTCAGCTGCCTCGGAGCTGGGCTTTGACGAAATCCAGTTCGACTATGTCCGGTTTCCCATCGGTGAAGATGCGGATGCAGCGGATTACGGGGTGGATATGCAGGCTGAGACAAAGGAGCAGGCAATCACAGGATTTCTTTCCTATGCGGCAGAGCGGTTCGGGGAAACGGGGATTGTGTTCGGCGCAGATGTTTTTGGAACCATCATCGGAAGCGAAACCGACGTGGAGCGTGTGGGGCAGAATTATAGGGCGATAGGAGAGATTGTGGATGTGTTAAGCCCCATGGTCTATCCCTCCCACTATGCCGGTGGAGTGTTCGGCTTAGAGGTGCCGGATGCCGAGCCCTATGAAACCGTGCTGCAGGCATTGCAGGGCTCTGACCGGGAGCTGCAGGCAGTCGGGGAAGAACAACGGGCGGTGGTGCGACCATAGCTGCAGAGTTTTACGGCAAGCTGGGTTCCCGGACATATTTCTTATGAAGGGGAGGAAATCAGGCAGCAGATACAGGCGGTTTACGATGCGGGGTATGAGGAATGGATTCTGTGGAATGCGTCTAACCGTTATAGTGCAGATGGGCTAAAGGAGGTGCAGGATGAAGAAGAATAAACCATATTTGATAGGAATCATTCTGGTGTTTGTTTTTTTTCTGCTATCGGGTTATATCAGCCTTAGGATGTTTCGTCAAACCAGCGCTGCACAGGTAGAAGAGGTGAACGCCTATTATTTGGAGCAGGATTCTGCCAGAGTGGTGGAGCGGCTGAACACAAAATTCAGGGATTCAAAGACTTATCTGCAAAATGTATCTGATGTTTTTGCGGAATCTTCTATTGAAGATTTCGGGGAAATGCAAAGGCTGCTGGACCGTCTGGCGGAGGACGCCCCTTTTGACAATCTTTATTTTGCGTATGCCGACGGAAATCTTTACCGTTCTTCCGGGGAAAACCAGAATATTTCGGACCGGGAGTATTTTAAGAAGGCGTTAGAGGGGGAAAGCGGTATCACAGAGGTACTTCATTCCAGAATGTCAGATAAAGAGGCGATTATGTTTTACGCTCCGGTGACAAAGCAGGGAGAGGTATGCGCAGTGATTATCGGCGTATATCATGTGGAGAATTTAAAGACTCTGTTGGAAACCGGATTTGAGGATGAAAGCATGTACTCGGCAATCATTGACCGGGAAGGCGGCGTCATTGTGGGAAGCGACAGCCAGCTGCAGCAGAAGAATATGTTAGAAGAACTGGTGCAGGATAGATTAATTACGGAGGAAGACGTCAAAGACATAAAAAAGGATATGTCTAATGGGGACGCTAAGGTTTTTACCTATAAAGGGAGCAATGGAGAGGCTTTGCTTATTTATAAGCCCCTGGAGGTAAATTCCTGGTATGTAGTACAGAGACTGCGTTCGGTGGTGCTGAAAAACATGCGGGAAGAGAGGAACCGGGCGACATATTTCTTCGTGCTGGAAATAAGCGTTGGTTTTATTGGGCTGTTTCTTGCTGTTTATCTGCTGCTTCGGAGACGCTACAATGAGCTTTATGTGGAGAACCAGCGGATACAGGCGATTGTGGACGGCAGCGAAAGCCTGATTTTTGAGCGGGACGAAAAATTAAAGAAAACCTTCTGGTATGGAGACGCCCACCAGCAGTTTCAGATGGAAAACGGCAGCGGTGACATATTAGAGCTGATATATCCCGGGGACAGGGAAAAATTTGAAAATGGCAGGAATACGCTTCAAAAAGGAAATGACTGCAATATGGATATCCGTATCAGAAACTACAGTGGAGAATACCTGTGGTGCAGCTGTCAGCTGGTTGCCATTAAGACGCCTTCCGGACGTATTGTAGGGACGCTGGGGATTATCCGGAATGTGGATGAGCAGAAGAAAAGGGAGGTTCTCTTAACGGATGAGAGGGATTTGCTTACGGAAGGCATTGACCTGCTGCGGGATACCTATTTTTCCATTAAAATGCTAAATCTTTTCACTGGAAAATGCAGATACCTGAAAGCGGATGAGGCGGAAAAAGCCGGTGTGAAGCAGTCGGAGAATTATGAGGGAGACTTGCAGAGGGTTGCGGAGGAACTGGTTCATCCTGATTTCAGGGAGAGATTTTTGGAAAGCTTTTCATTGCCCGTTTTAAGGGAAGCGGCAGCAAAGGGCAGTCTGCACCAGACACTTATTTACCAGCGGAAGAAAAAGGGAGACAGCGATTATAAGTGGGTACAGACGGAATTTATTTCCTGTAAAAACCCCAGCGAAGCCATGATATATGTGAGAGATATCACGGAGGAATGGGTTGCGGAGGAAGAGCACAAGCATGAACTGCAGCATGCCTATGAAGAGGTGAGTAAGGCTAACCGGGTGAAAACAGAGTTTATGCAGCATATTTCCCATGATTTCAGGACGCCCATGAATGCCATTATAGGGCAAAATCAGCTGGCACATTTGGAATTGGAGAAGGGAAATACAGAACAGGCAGACTATTACATAAAAAATGTACATGCTTCGTCGGAATATTTAATGAGGCTGCTGTCGGATATGCTGGATATGGCGTATTTCTTAGAGGGAAAACTGCAGCTGGAGGATAAAGCGTTTTCCGTGGAGGAACTGGCGTCGTCCTGCCGGAGGTTTTTTGAGTATGCATCGGGAAACAGGGAAGTGGATTTTCAGGTGGAATGTGAGGTGTCCGGTGTTTATGAGGGCGATTACCTGAGAATTAAGCAAATGATATTTAACCTTCTGGAAAATGCGGTGAAATTCAATAAACCAGGGGGCAGTGTGTTCCTGCAAATTTATTCAGAGGATACCGGAAGAGGAAAAACCCGTTTCCACATTACAGTGTGTGATACCGGCAAAGGCATGGATGAGGCGCAGAAGGCATGTCTCTTTAAGGCTTTTGGCAGGGGACGCCGTATTGTGTCGGAAACCCATTGCGGGACAGGCATGGGGTTAGCTATTGTCAAATACATTATAGACGCCATGGGAGGGGAGATTTCCATTGAGAGTGAAGCTGGGGCAGGTACGAAGGCGGAGCTTTGGTTTGAGCTTTCTAAGGCAGCGGAAAATGAGACGACTTTGGAGGTTGGAGATTTTTCCAAGGAAGAAAAGACGGTGCTGATTGTAGACGATAATTTGCTGAATCTGGAAGTGGCAAATGAGATGGTGAAGTCGGAGGGCTTTCAAACAATTACAGCGGAGAGCGGGGCGGAGGCGTTGAAAATTTTAGCGGAGACGCCGGTGGGAGGAATTGACGTCCTGCTTACGGATATTTCCATGCCGGAAATGGACGGTTATGAGCTGACCGCAGCAGTCCGGGCGCAGCAGCGGGAGGATATACGAAATCTGTATGTGATAGCCCTTTCCGCGTACGGCTATGAAGAATGCTGCCAGAAGTTCAACGAGTGCGGCATGGACGCCTTTCTCAATAAGCCCTTTGACGTGTCGGCGTTTGTCCGGCTGATGGCAGAAAGGGAAGGGGAAAAATAATATTTCCCGAACCGGGCATACTGATAAAAACAGGTTGTAAATTTAGGAATCGTATGCTGACGGAAAGGGAAAAACAGTGGAACACAGGATTCAAAATGAGACAAAACAATATGATGTGATTATCGTAGGCGCAGGATTGGCAGGACTTTCCTGCGCCTATGAGCTTTCGGCAAAGGGAAAAAAGGTGCTGGTACTGGAAGCCCATGCTTATGCGGGAGGCAGGACGGCTTCTTTTATGGATAATGGTATGGAGGTGGAGTCCGGGCTGCACCGTCACATCGGCTATTATTCTGCCCTGCCGAGGCTGTTAAAGAAGTGCGGCGTCCGTTTAAAGGACATTGTAACCTGGGAGGAAAAGGCGGATATTCTTATCAAAGGGGAAAAGAGAAAGTTAGTTCTTGGGTTGGCGCCGCTGCTGGGATTTGGAAAAACCATGGAGAGCATTTTCGGAAACAGGGAGGTCTGGTCGGCAAAGGATAAACTGTCGCTGCTTCCTTTTTTCTTCTGCGGGATGTGGAGTTATCTTTTTTCGGACAAACTGGATGAGTTTACCGTGGAAGAATATGCAAAAAAACACCGTGTGACAAAGCGCTCTTTGGAACTGATTTTAACGTCCTTAAGCAGCGGGATTTTCTTTCTGCCGCCGGAAACCTATTCTGCCTATGCTTTTTTCGGTCTTTTTGCCCCTGCCATTCCGAAATTTTATAAAATGAGAATCGGCGCCTATCTTGGAGGAATGACGGAGGTGCTCTGCAATCCTGTGGTAAAAAAGGTGGAAGAGCTGGGAGGGGAGTTTCGTTTTAACGAAGCAGTGGAGGAAGTTCTGCAGCAGGAAGGGAGAGCTGCGGGAGTACGGACAGAAAGCGGGACGGAATACAGGGCGCCCCATACGGTGATTGCCGTCACGCTCCCGGCGGCAAAGAAAATACTGCGGGCGCTGGAGGGGCAGCCGGAGCTGAGTAACTTTTTTGCGCTTCCGGTGATGTCCTCCTGCTCCATTCAGCTGGAGTTAGACTCCCCTGCCCTGGCAAAGGACATTACCACCTTCGGACCCGGCACGGATATGGTCTGTTTTGCGGAGCAGTCAAGAACCACTTTTCCGCAGGAAAAGGGACGGCTTTCTCTGATACTGGGGAAGCCCGAAGAGTATGCGAAGAAAAGCACGGAGGAAATCCTGCCTGTTGTCACGGCACAGATGAAGGAGCTGGGGATTGATTTAAAGCACCATATCCTGCGGGCACGGAAGGTTTCGGAGGCAAATGATTTTTATTCTCTTGGCACGGGCAGCCAGAGGCTGCGCCCGAAGCAGAGAACCGGAATTGAGGGGCTGGTTTTAGCGGGGGATTACACCCTGACCTCCTCGTTTGCTACCATGGAGGGTGCGGTGCTGTCGGGGAGGAAGGCGGCGAAAGCGGTATGGAAAAGTCTGTGACAGGGCGATGATAGCAAAAATGTAATGGTTGATATGAGAGGGGAATTGCAGTACAATATTTTTCAGAAAACAGAAGAAGCGAGGAAAGGCTATGAACAAAATCGGAATTCTCACAGACAGCCACAGCGGAATTACACAGGCGGAAGCGGAAAAAATCGGGGTGAAGGTGCTGCCGATGCCCTTTTATTTCGGGGAAACCTGTTATTATGAAAATCTGGATTTGACCAGGGAGGATTTTTTTAAGAGGTTGGCTGCAGGGGAGGAAGTGACCACTTCCCAGCCGTCTCCGGAGAGTGTGGAAAAGCTGTGGAGAGAGGCGTTGGAGGAATATGAGCAGATTGTGTATATTCCCATCAGCAGCGGACTCAGCGGCTCCTGTATGACGGCAGCGGCGATGGCACAGGAGGAGCCCTTTGAGGGAAAAGTTTTTGTGGTGGATAACGGGCGGGTTTCGACCCCTATGCACCAGTCGGTATTAGACGCCATTGCATTGCGGGACATGGGGGCTTCTGCCGGGGAAATAAAAAAGGCGCTGGAGGATTACCGGGATAAGCAGGTTATCTATGTGGGAGTGGATACCTTAGAGTACTTAAAGCGCGGCGGAAGAGTCAGCGCTACGGCGGCTCTTTTGGGAAATATTTTAAATATTAAGCCGGTTTTGAAGTTTGATGTGGGAACGCTGGACTTGTTCCAGAAATGCCGCGGGGCGGCGAAAATGCGAAAAACTATGATTGAAGCTATGCGCTATGATTTGGAACATCAGTTTAAGGAATGGTATGACAGGGGCGCCGTGTATCTTCTGGCAGCGTCAAGCGCTTCGAAGGAAGCCACAGAAAGCTGGGTGGCGGAAATTAAAGAAGCATTTCCGGGAATGGAAGTCAGATGTGATGATTTATCTTTAGGGGTTTCCTGCCACATCGGACCGGAGGGACTTGGCATTGGCTGTTCCTGCCGCCCTTATTAAAAAAGGTATGTGGCATTATGTTAGATGACATAAGCTGATATCTGGCATAAGGAAAAAACGGTGGCATATGCACCTAAAAAAGCGGGCTGAGTCCCGCTTTTTTTAGTTCAGCTCGTTTGTGAATCTGTTCTTCATCTGTGTCCGCAAATACTGTCTCCCTTTTTCGGTCAGCTCCCAGTATCCGTCATCATAGTTTACATAGCCCATGTAGATAATATTGTTGGAGCTCTCAAAACGATGGGAGACAATATTTCGGATAATCTGGTCGATGGCTTCATCGTTACGGTGCAGCAGCGGCTTGCGGTTAGGACCTGCCGGCTCTAATAAATCCCGGACCTTTGATTTGATAGTGGAAGTGTCGAGACTTCCGCTTGCATCAAGAAGGGCATACATGACGGCGTCGGTGATATCATGCTCACCCAGTTTGTTTGTAATAGCCATAAATAAACCTCCCTGCTTTTTGTTTTATTCTACTACAGATTAAGACAACAGCCAAACAAATCAGCGGTACTCCCGCGGCGTCACTCCGTACCATTTTTTAAAGGCGTGGATAAAATTTCCTGGAAATTCGTAGCCGCACATTTTACTGATTTCCCCGACGGAGAGGGAAGGGTCCTGCAGCAGGCTTGCGGCATAGTCCATCTTAAGGGAGGTCGTATAAGTGTGAATGTTCATGCCGTACAGGTTTAAAAATGCCGATTTCAATTTCTGCTCAGAGAGTAGGACTTCTTTGCTCAGTTCCTGCAGGGTGGGCGGCGCACAGAAGCGTTCCGTTAAAATTTTTTTTGCGCGGGAGATGGATTCCAAATCCTCATAGGTGATGTTGAGGTAGCGGTCAGTGCCGATCTTTATTTTCTGAAAAGTAGCTTTGGGGGAAATCTCCATGGATTTCTTTTTGATTTCTTCCGTCAAAATGGCGAGGCACTGCAAAACCAGGCTTTCTAAAGCGATAGGGGAAAGGCGGTTTTCACAGTGGAGGGTATACATCTGGCTTAAAACGGCAAGCATTTCCGGTGACAGCGCTTTCTGGGTAATGTTTGCCGGAAAATCAGAAAAGGAGAGCAGTTCGGGGAAAGAGGGGGCGAGGTATTCCGTAAGGTAGGGCTCAAAGACGGTAAGCTCCATTCCCTGAAAAGAATCTCCGGCTTTCCAGGTCTGCTGCCCTCGAATCCCCTCTTCCATCACAAGAAAAGAGGAGGGGGTAAAAGAATCCGCAGGCTGGTTCTGCAATTTAAAATGGGTTTTTCCGGTGTAGAGCGTGCCGAACCGCAGCAGCCGCTCCGGATGGGAAAAGGTTACGGAAAAAGCCGTCGGGACGGTATAAGCTGCCACGCCCAGCTCATAATAACCGGGACGGGAATAAAGGCAGCACTGTCCGTTTTCGGGATGGTCTGCACTGGCATAGAGGGTATAGTAATCTCCAGGCGTGGGGGAAAAGTCCAGCATGGAAAACATAAATTGTTGAAATTCTTTTGCGGATTGTACGGTCATAAAATTTTTACCTTTCTGTTGTTATTCGTCATTCGCCGAATATGCAACTATTATAGCATAATTAGGTTTTTGCCCCGGAAAGATAAGAAAATATAAAAAACAGATGTTGACGGATGAGCAGGCAGCCCCAAAAGTTTACCCCTTTGGAGCTGCCTCATTTGTTTCAGGAATATTTGTGATAATCAGATGTTCCACCTTCCTGTCATTCCGGCTTCTTACATTATAACTATAATTTTTATCAAAGGTGAGAATGCGGAAATTATCTTTATAAAGGTTATAAATAAAATCTGTATTTTTAATAATCAAAATAAACTGCGCTCTTGTCTGCTTTAAGGCTTCTGCAAGCCTTGTCTGGTCATTCTGGGTGAAATCCCGTCCCTCATAGTCGGAAAATTCCGTGTCGTAGGGAGGGTCTAAAAAGACAAAATCTCGTTCTGTCAGCTCCAAAGAAGCAAAAAATTCCTCGAAATCCAAATTATAAATTTCCGTATTAGAAAAAAGGGCTGCAGTCTCCGGCGTGAACATGGCGTTGATTTTTGACAGGAAATCCTTGTGGTTGTAGCTTTTTCCGCCGTAAGGAATATTAAATTCCCCATTGGCATTGTAGCGGAACATGGAGCCGTAGCAGTACTCACGGATAAAATAAAAGTTCGCCATGGTGTAAGCCTCGTCCGCCTCTGTCCGGTGCAGGGCAAGACTATTATAGACGTCACGGAAATAGATATAAAAACCGCTGGTGAAGCCCGTCAGCAGATTTTCTTTCAAATCCGTATCGGAAAAAGGCTGTTTCTCATGGTTTTTCCGGGTGCGCGAAAATTTATCCAGCACCATTTTTAAAATCGTTTCCTGAAAAAGCTTCCGGTCAGGGATTAAGCCGTCCGGCAAATAGCTTGCCTTTAATACGGAGGTGATAAGGGCTGCCGCATCATCCTTAGAGCCGGAGAGATAGGCGTCTTTTATCTGCTGATACATGGTGTCGGCAGCAGTGAAAACCGACTGGAAGCTGTCGTGATAGGAAACCAGATAATGATAAAATTCCCTGTCCTGCGCCTTGACGAGGCGGTAAAAACGAATCAGCATAGGGGAGATATCGTTGATAACGGCGTTTTGGGGCTGCAGGTGGAAAAAGACGGCGCCGCCGCCGAAAAAAGGCTCTATGTACCTGTCGTAGGAAGGAATTAAATTTTGGATTTTATCGACCTCGCCGGACTTGCCGCCGGGCCATTTGATGATCGTTTTCATATCGTACCAACTTTCTGATTGTCGCAGCCTGTTACTGGAACGACTGTAGGGAGTGAACAGTAACAGCAGCCTATATTATAATATAGGCAGGTTGGAAAAACAATGGAAAAGGGAGCATTCCTATGTTAAAATAATAGTAATAAGTGGTACGCAGGAGGAAAAGTTGTGGAAAATACAGTATGGGTGATTGCCATGTTTCTCATTCTGTGTGTAGTGATTGCGGCGGCAGTGATTTGCGTCCGGCGGGCAAACAGGGAGAGAGATATTGCAAAGCAGGGCTTGGCGGAAACAAAAACAGAATTTTTGGCAAAGGTCAGCTATGACATTAAAACGCCGATGAATGTGATTGTGGGGGCGACGGCTCTTGGCATGGAGGAGGTGGACGACCCGGAAAAAATGAGGGAGTGCTTAGGCAGAATCCAGAACGCCAGCAATTTTATGATGGAATTAATCAATGATTTGCTGGATATGTCTAAAATCGAAACGGGGCGTTTCCATTTACATCCGAAGCCCTATGCGTTTGCAGATTTTGCGGAGGGCGTGCGGCTTTTGATGGAGCCGGCGTGTCAGAAAAAGAAGATTTGCTTTGAGATGACGGAGGATGAGATTAACCTGAATCTGATGGTGGACCCCATGCGGTTTCAGCAGATATTCTTTAACCTTCTCACCAATGCGGTGAAATTTACGCCGGAGGGCGGGAAAGTAACCTTCCGTATCTGTAACTATGCTACCCATAATGATATATTTTCCGCAGATTACGTGGTGAAGGATAACGGTATCGGAATGAGCCAGGAATTTCAGAAGATATTGTTCCAGCCCTTCACCCAGGAAACCGGATATATGGCGGAAAAGCGCAACGGCGCCGGGCTGGGGCTTGCCATTACCAGAAATATTGTGGATTTGATGGACGGGACCATAGCGGTCAACAGTGAACTGGGAGAGGGAACAGAGGTAAAGGTTCATCTGGATGTGGAGATAGCTTCTATTCAGCCGGAACAGGAAAATGAGCAGCTGGGAATGCAGGATATCCGGCGGATTTTAAGGCAGAAACGGGTGCTGCTAGCGGAGGACCATCCCATGGACGTGGAAATCACCAGACGGATTCTGGAAAATGTCAATATGGACGTGGTCTGCGTGGAAAACGGAAAAGAGGCGTTAGAGCGGTTTAACCAGGAGGAAGAATTTTTCTTTGATATTATACTGATGGATATCTGTATGCCGGAGATGGACGGACTGCTTGCGGCGCGGCAGATGCGTCAGACGAAGCGCACCGATGCGCAGATGATACCTATGATAGCCATGACTGCCAATGATTCCGTAGAAGATATCCATGTC